>Ga0209347_1000270_pt1 | contig 142348 bp, 129 predicted proteins | sample AutmiccommuBRH23_FD_187382 | JGI IMG/M metagenome (GOLD analysis project Ga0209347, IMG submission 187382) | Deep subsurface microbial communities from Mt. Terri, Switzerland - Autotrophic microbial communities BRH/23 (SPAdes) (version 2) | ecosystem: Environmental > Aquatic > Deep subsurface... | reverse complement strand
ATCGATCGGCTTCTCCCAGCTGTCGGACATCTACGCCTTCCGGGTCATCGTCGACTCCGAGGAGGACTGCTACCGGGCGCTGGGGGTCATCCACCGGGCCTGGTCCAGCGTGCCCGAGCGGTTCAAGGACTACATCTCGACCCCGAAGCGGAACAACTATCGCTCCATCCACACCACCGTCGTTGGCCCGCGCGGCATGCGCATCGAGATGCAGATCCGCACCGAGGCCATGGACCGGGTGGCCGAGGACGGGGTCGCCGCCCACTGGCGCTACAAGAACGAGAGCTATGGCTTCGACGCCGAGGCCCAGGCCGCGGCCGGCGGGCGCGACCCGCTGGTCAATCTGCGCCACCTGGTGCAGCTTCTGGAGCACGGCGGGGATGTGGACGAGCTGGTGGAGCACGCCAAGCTCGAGATGTTCCTCGACCAGGTGTTCGTCTTCACCCCCAAGGGCCGGCTGGTCAGCCTGCCCCGGGGCGCCATGCCGCTGGACTTCGCCTATGCGGTCCACACCGATGTGGGCGACACCTGCATCGGGGTGAAGGTCAACGGCGAGCTGCGGCCCCTTCGCACCCTGCTGCAGAACGGCGATGTGGTGGAGGTGATCCGTGGGGCCAAGCCCGTGGTGCCGCCGGACTGGCGCTCGCTTACCGTTACCGGACGCGCCCGCTCGGCTATCCGCCGGCACATCCGTCAGAGCGAGAAGGAAGAGTTCACCAGGCTCGGCCGCGCCACGGTGGAGCAGACTTTTGAGCGGGCCGGCAAGCGGCTGGCCGACGTCTCCCTGCGCCCGGCGCTCGACCGGTTCGCCACGGCCGCTGAGGATGATCTCTATGAGGCCGTCGGCCGCGGACGGGTGACGCCGACCCAGGTGCTGGACGTCATCTTCCCCGGCCTGAACGCTCAGGAGCGCGAAGCCGCCACCGCTCAGCGCCGGATCGAGGGCGGAGCGGGCGCGCGGCTCTATGTCCGCGGCAGCGGCCTGACCCCGGGGGTGACCCTGCATTTCGCCCCCTGCTGCAGCCCGGTGCCGGGCGACCGTATTGTCGGCATCCTGGACCCCGAGGGAGAGGGCCTGGCGGTCCACACCATCGATTGCGCGACGCTGGCTGAATATGAGGACCGCGAGGAGGTCTGGCGTGACCTGCAATGGACGCCGGAGGCCGAGCGCAACACCATCTCCCGGGCCAACCTTGCGGCCACCATCAAGAATGCGCCAGGAATGCTGGGGCAGGTCTGTACGGTGATCGGCGAGGCGGGCGGCAACATCGTCAACCTGCGCATGCACCACCGGCAGCGGGACTTCTTCGACGTGGACTTCGACCTCGAGGTCAAGGACGCCAAGCACCTGACCCACATCGCCGCGGCCCTGCGCGCCAATCCCAGCGTCGAGACCGTGGACCGGGCGAAGGGCTGAGCCCCGCGCCCGGCCTCATTGGTCAGCGGGTCAGTCGCGTCACCGTCAGGGCCAGATCGGCGGCGATTTCAGCCTCAGTGAAGGGCAGGGGCCACCAGGCCTCTGCGGCGTAGAGCCGGGTCTGGTCCCCATAGTGGGGAGAGTCCGGATGGGCGCTCTGGCCATAGCTCAGAACCGCCTCAGCCTTGGGGCCGTCGGCCTCGAACTCCACCACCTGCACATAGCTTGTGCCATGGACGGGCAGATAGGCCTGGGCCTCATCGCTCCAGACGGAACGCTGGGCGTTCAGCACCCCGATCTCGCTATCCGCCCCATGGACGGCCAGCCGCTCGGCGCCCACTGGACGGACCTGCACCTGACCCCATGGAGCATCCAGCGCCAGGCCACGGGATTGGGTGAGCCGCACGGCCTTGGCCAGGGCGCTCAAGACCGCGGCGCGCACCTCTGGCGCCTGGCTCAGGCCCCGGGGCGTGGTCGCCGGCTGCTTCGGGTCGAACGGGGTCGCATGGAGGCCGGGTATCTTTTGGGCCATGGTCCAGAACTCCAGGAAGAGGTGGGTTCCGACGCTGTCGGCGTCTGCCCGGCGATCCCAGTGGGCCAGGACGGCGCAGGCCGGGGCAAGATCGATCACGTCGCCGTCCACGGTCTGGCGTGGCGCCGCGTTGCAGGCGGCCAGCAGATCATCCAGCACAATATCGGCGCCATAGACCTTGTTGCGATAGAGGATGGCCGCGACGGCCTTGCGGTCAAACAAGCGGCCCGGCTCACCGTCGCGGCCCTCGCGCCATTCCGCGATCTCCATAAGGCCCGAGCGGGTTCGCAGGTTCTGTGCCACGCCCTCCTCGCCGATGACCCGGGGAAAGCCGGTCAGGGGGGCGGCGGGATTGCTCAGCCAGTAGCTGTCATTGCTGTTGGCTACGAAGTCGTCCCGGAACAGGGCGGGCATGGCCCGGCCAGGCATCAGGCCGGCGACGGGGGTTTCATCTGAAACGGGCCAGTCACAGGCTGCCCGGCCGCCGTCCAGCACGAAGAGGCGAGCGGCTCGCCAGTTGGCCGCCGCCGGCGCATCGGCCGCGCAGGTCTGCATATGGGCGTCGCTCAGATTTGGCGTCGCGGTGATGTCGGCATAGAGGGCGCGCCCGTGGCGGTCGGCGGCAATGGTGTTCACCCAGGGCATGCCAACGGTCTCCACCAGGGTCTGATGAAGGTCCTCCACCGAGTCTGCGACGCCAAATCGGAGCCAGACTTCGGAGGCGCGCAGGTTTCCGCGGTTGGCGTCGCGCAGGGCGTAGGCGTGGGTGGTGTCCCAGGCCAGGCCGCTGGCGGGGGCCGTGATGATGGGGCCGTAGGCGCTTCGATAGACCGTCTTGCGGCGCGGCTCGGCTTCCCCCTTGACGGGAACCTCGACCTCGATGGCCTCAATCGGATGCGGCGCGCCGTCCACCAGATAGGTCATGGGATCGCCGGGCTTCAGATCCAGCTGAAAGAGCGAGAAGTGGCGGTCGGTGGAGACGGTGTGGGTCCAGGCCACATCCTTGTTGAACCCGATGGAGACGCCGGGCAGGCCAGCCATGGTCACCCCCATGACATCGAGTTCGCCGGGGAGGGTCAGGTGAACTTGATAGAACCGGTTGGTCGTCGCCCAGGGGAAGTGCGGATTGGCGAGGACGAGGCCACGGCCCTGCGCGGTCGCCGCCTTGCCAAAGGCCCAGCCATTGCTGCCAAGCCCTGCATGTTGCGCCGGCTCAGAGGCCAGGAGAGCGGTCTCGCTCGCGCCGCCCGGCGGCGTAGCGGCCACGATTCCCGTCAGCCAGGCGCCGGCGCTGGCCTGAATCATCTTCTCGTCGTTGAGCCGCAGCAGGTCATCCAGGGTGATCGGGCGGACCCAGTCGGCGCCCCGGCAGGGGGCGGGCAGGGCGGCATGGCCCGTATCGCTGAGATAGCGGTTATAGCCCGCCACATAACCCCGGACCATGTCCGCATAGCGCGGATCGACCTTGGTGAAGGCCTGGCGCAGGGCGTCCATATCGAAGATCGAGCGGAAGAAGACGTCGGCTTCGACATTGGGAATCGGGCGGAAGGAAACGGTGGTCTGGCCTTCGGCTCCAAAATGCAGCGCCCGCTCACCGCTCAGGGTCACGATCTGGTCGGCCATCAGGCAGATGTTGTCCTGGGCGTAGGCATAGCCTGCGCCAAAGCCCAGGTCCTCGCGGTCCAGGGCGCGAATATGCGGTACGCCATGGGCCGTACGTCGAATCTCCACCTCTCCCGGTTTCAGGGGGCCATCTGTGGCCTGCGCCTGGGCCGCCCCAGCCAGGGCGATGGCCGCGACGGACGCGAGGGCGGCGCGCAGCAGCCTGGTCCCGCCGGTAGGCAGGGACGAAGGGGACGGGGGACTCATGGGCCGTTTCCTCGGATATCGAACCGGGCGTCGATCACGCCTCTGACTCGACCCTAGCCTTCGCCGGACCTAAGCTGCAATTCAATCGCAACGGCGTGCATCGTCGCGCCGCCGACCTCAAGCCGGTTGCGGCGCCTTCCAGGTCCACGGCGTCTTGGCGCCGGTGAAGGTTTCCGGCGTGCAGCGCAGATAGAGGCTGTCGGCCCAGGTGTGGCCCAGCAGGTAGGTCTTCTTGGCGCTGCCCACTACCACAAAGCCCAGGCGCTCCAGCAGCCGCCGGGAACTGGTGTTGTTCGGGTCCACATCGGCGGTGGCCTCAGTCAGGCCCCGGTCCTTGAACGCTCGGTCGATCACCGCGGAGACGGCCTCATGGGCATAGCCCTGACCCTGGGCCTTTGGGTGCAGGATATAGCCGATCTCCGGGTCGGCCCAGAACCCCACCTTGCCCACCACCTGGCCAGACTTGGTCTCAACGATGAAGTCGTCAGCCCGGGTGGCCATCATTCCCTCTAGCCAGAGACGGGTCTCATCCAGGGTCTCGTGGGGCAGGGTGGACCAGAACGCCATGGCGTGGGCCGAGGACAGGATCTCGTGCATGGCCTCGAGGTCGCTGGCCCGGGCGGGGCGCAGCGTCAGACGCTCGGTCGTGATAATCCCGGGCATGGGGGCGAACGGCTCCTGCGAATCTCCACCCCCATATTGGCGGGCGGAGGTGACATCTAGTCACGCCTCAGATAATTCGCCCCAAGGAGGCGGCCAAATGACCACTGACGACGTCCTTGAGGAATTCCGCGGCGCCGGCGCCCTGCGAGAGGGCCATTTCGTCCTGGCCTCAGGCCGCCACAGCCCCATCTTCCTTCAGAAAAACCTGGTGTTCCAGTACGCTGATCGCACAGAGCGCCTGTGTCGCGCCCTGGCCGACCAGATTGTCGCGCAGTTCGGCAAACCCGATGTGATCGTCGCCCCTGCCGTGGGCGCCATCATCCCTGGCTATGAGGTCGCGCGCGCCCTGGGGGTCCCTTCGATCTATGTGGAACGCGAGGATGGCCGGTTCCAGCTGCGTCGGGCCTTCAAGATCGCGCCAGGCGCCAAGGTCGTGGTGGTGGAGGATGTGATCACCACCGGCGGCTCGTTCCGGGAAGCCGTGGAGCCCATCGAGGCGGCGGGGGGGCAGGTGCTGTGCTGCGCCTGCATCGTTGACCGCTCCGGCGGGCGGGCCAAGGTGGGCTGGCCGCTGGTCGCCCTGGCCACGGTCGACTTTCCCTCCTACGCGCCAGATGAGGTGCCGCCGGAATTGGCCGCCTTGCCGGCCGAGGAACCGGGCTCCAAGAGGCTGAACCGATGAGTTTCCTGCGTCTGGGGGTCAATATCGACCACGTGGCGACCATCCGGAACGCCCGCGGCGCGACCTATCCCGACCCCGTGCGGGCCGCCGAACTCGCGCTTATGGCCGGGGCCGACGGCATCACCGCTCACCTGCGGGAAGACCGGCGGCATATCTCCGACGGCGATATCGACGCCTTGGCGGTGGTCCTCAGGCGTCGAGGCCGGCCCCTGAACTTTGAGATGGCCGTCACCGCCGAGATGGAGGCCATCGCCCTGCGTCACCTGCCGCACGCAGCCTGTCTGGTGCCTGAGCGCCGCGAAGAGGTGACCACCGAAGGCGGGCTGGACCTGATCAAGGGGCACGACAATGTCGCCCCCGTGGTCGGTCGGCTGGCCGCGGCCGGCATCCGGGTCTCGTGCTTCATCGACGCTGACCTCAACCAGGTGGCTGCGGCCAAGGCCATGGGCGCCCAGGTTGTGGAACTGCACACCGGCGCCTATTGCGATGCTGTCCGCGACAGTGATACCCGCGCCGCCGACCATCTCGCGCGCCTGACCACCGCCGCGGCCGAAGCCGGGCGCCTTGGCCTGGAGGTCCATGCCGGCCATGGCATCGACTTCGAGACCGTCAAACCGATCGCAGCCATTCCGCAGGTGGTGGAGCTGAATATCGGCCATTTCCTGATCGGCGAGGCTATCTTCATCGGCCTGCCAGCCGCCATCACCCAGATGCGGGCCCTGATGGATCAGGTCCGTGGGGAGAAGGCGGCGTGATTATCGGCCTGGGCTCGGACCTCGCTGACATCCGGCGTATCGAAAAGACCCTTGAGCGGTTCGGAGAGCGGTTCACCAACCGCATTTTCACTGAGACCGAGCAGCGCCGCTCGGAGCGCAAGCCCGACAAGGCCGCCAGCTACGCCAAGCGGTTCGCCGCCAAGGAGGCCTGCTCCAAGGCGCTCGGCACCGGCTTTCGCCGCGGCGTCTTCTGGCGCGACATGGGGGTGGCCAACATGCCCTCGGGCGCGCCGACCATGGCGCTCACCAATGGCGCCCTGAAGCGCCTGCAGGAGATCACCCCAGCCGGCCATAGGGCGGTGGTGCATGTGACCCTGACCGACGATCACCCCTACGCCCAGGCCTTCGTGATCATTGAGGCCGTGCCCGAATAGCATCAGGCCGCCATGGAATGGGTCATAAGGTCCGCTTCAAGGGGCGCCGGCTTGCTACGGGGCGGTCCAGGCGATAGCTAATCTCATTCCGCGCGGTCTTTTCGCGCCCAAGGACACCGCATGAGCGAGAACGTGCAGAGCGCCCCGGCTTCTGAGAAGCCTGACGCCATCCAGGAGATCGTGGAGATCGTGAAGACGGTCGTCTACGCCCTGCTGATCGCCCTGGTTCTGCGGGTGCTGTTCTTCCAGCCCTTCACCATCCCCTCTGCCTCGATGGAGCCGAACCTGCTGGAAGGCGACTACATCATCGTCTCCAAGTACTCCTATGGCTATTCCCGCCACTCCATTCCGTTCAGCCCGCCGCTGTTCGAAGGCCGCGTCATGGATCGCGCGCCGACCCGCGGGGACATCGTGGTGTTCAAGCTGCCCAGGGATGGGCGCACCGACTACATCAAGCGGCTGATCGGCATGCCTGGCGACCGGATCGAGATCCGGGGCGGTCAGATCATTCTCAATGGCCAGCCCATTCCGCGCGAAGCCATGTCGCCTGGGATCATCGACACCGGCTATGGCTTCACCCGTGAAGTCATGCGCTACCGTGAGACCCTGCCGGACGGCCGCACCTATGTGACTTACGACCTCGGCCCCGATGGGGAGATGGACAACAAGGGTCCGTTCCTGGTGCCTGAGGGCAATTACTTCTTCATGGGCGACCACCGGGACAATTCCCTGGATAGCCGCGCGCCCGAGGAGATCGGCGTAGGCTATGTGCCGGCCGACCATCTGGTGGGTAAGGCGCAGGTGATCCTGCTATCCTGGGAGCGGGGCGCGTCGCTCTTCAAGCCCTGGACCTGGGTGACCGAAGCCCGGCCCGGTCGGTTCTTCAACATCCTCCAGTGATCCTTCGCCCATGAACCGGCGTGCGGCGGCGGTCGCTCAGCTCGAGGCGAGGATCGGACACCAGTTTTCGGACCGCGACCTCCTGGAGCGCGCCCTCACCCACGCCAGCGTCGGCGACGGCGCCAGCAAGGTGCGCCACTATGAACGCCTGGAATTCCTCGGCGACAGGGTGCTGAACCTGCTGGCGGCCGAGCGCCTGATGGGACTTGATCCCGAGGCGCGGGAAGGGGAGTTGAGCCGCCGGCTGGCCAATCTGGTCAACTATCAGGCCTGCGCCACAGTGGCCCGGGACATCGGTTTGGGGGAGGCTTTGCGCCTGTCGGCCAGCGCCACCAAGATCGGCGCGCGGGACTCCGACACCGTGCTGGGCGACGCCTGCGAGGCGCTGATCGGCGCGCTCTATGTGGACGGCGGGTTCGAGGCCGCCCGGGCCTTTTTCCTGCGGTTCTGGGCTGACGCCTTTGCGGGCCTCGACGCCCCCCGGGGCAAGGACCCCAAGACCCAGCTCCAGGAGTGGGCCCAGGGCCAGGGCCTGCCTCTGCCGACCTATGGCGTGGTCGCCCGCGAGGGGCCTGACCACGCGCCCGCCTTCACCGTCGAGGTGCGGGTCCAGGGCTATGATCCCGAAGCCGCTCAGGGGCGTTCTAAACAGGAGGCCGAGAAGGCCGCCGCCCTGGCCATGCTGTTGAAACACGAAGGACCACAATGACCCGCGCCGGCTTCGTCGCCATCATCGGAGCGCCCAATGCGGGCAAGTCCACCCTCACCAACCGTCTGGTGGGGGCCAAGGTCTCCATCGTCACCCAGAAGGTCCAGACCACCCGCTTCCCCGTGCGCGGCGTCGCCATCGAGGGCGAGAGCCAGATCGTGCTGGTGGACACCCCTGGAATCTTCGCCCCGCGCCGGCGTCTCGACCGGGCCATGGTCCGGTCGGCCTGGGGCGGCGCGGAGGAGGCCGATGGCGTCGTCCACCTGATCGACGTCCAGGCTGAGCTGGCCGTGGGGGAGGGTTCGGGCAGTCCTGCGGACAAGCGAGCGGTGATCGATGTGCAGACCATCATCGAGGGTCTGAAGACCTCTGGCCGCAAGGCGATCCTGGCCCTCAACAAGATCGATGGGGTTAAGCGCGAGCGCCTGCTGGCCCTCTCCCAGCGGCTCTATGACACCGGTGTCTATTCGGAGGTCTTCATGATTTCGGCCGCCGACGGCTCGGGCGTGGATGACCTGAAGCGCCGGATGGCAGAGCTGGTTCCGGAGGGCCCCTGGCTCTATCCCGCCGAACAGACCGCCGACCTGCCCGCCCGTCTGCTGGCCGCGGAGATCACTCGGGAAAAGCTCTATCTGCGGGTTCATGAGGAGCTGCCCTATGCGGCGGCGGTGGACACCACGGCCTTCGAGGAGCGCCGTGACGGCTCGGTGCGGATCGAGCAGACCATCTATGTGCAGCGCGACAGCCAGCGACCCATCGTCCTGGGCAAGAATGGCCAGACCCTGAAGTGGATCGGCCAGAAGTCGCGAGAGGAGCTCACCGAGCTGTTTGATCGCCCAGTGCACCTCTTCCTGCACGTGAAGGTCGATGAGACCTGGGCCGACAAGCGCGAGTTCTACGGCGACGTGGGTCTCGATTTCGACGTCTGATGGAGTTCGAGGACGACGCCTTCGTGCTCTCGGCCCGGGCTCATGGGGAGACCGGGGCCATTGTCGATCTGCTGACGTCTGAGCATGGCCGCTACGCCGCCCATGTGGCCGGCGGGGCCTCGCGGCGGCTCAAGCCCTTCCTGCAGCCCGGCGCCCAGGTGCGGGTGCGTTTCCGGGCGCGGGTGGCCGAGCAGCTGGGCGCTGCGACCCTGGAGCCGATGGGGGAGGGGCCTGGCGTCCTATTCGATGATCCGCTCGCCCTGCATGGCCTCTCGGCCGCCGCTGCGGTGGCCGCCGGCGCCCTGCCGGAGCGTGAGCCTCATCACGGCGCCTATCTCGCCCTGGAGGCCCTGATCAGCGCCCTGGCGGTTCCTGCCATCTGGCCCGCAGTCTTCGTGCGGTTCGAGGCGGGCCTGCTGCAGGACCTGGGCTTTGGCCTGGACCTGTCCAAATGCGCCGCCACGGGGTCCATGGACGACCTCATCTATGTGAGCCCCCGCACCGGTCGGGCCGTAAGCGCCCAGGCTGGCGAGCCCTATAAGGACAAGCTGTTGCGTCTGCCGCCCTTCATGCTCTCGGCCCAATGGGGGCTGGAGGCGGGCGATATTGGCGCAGGCCTTGATCTGACCGGCCACTTTCTGGAGGCTTTCGTCTTCAATCCCCTGAACCGGCCGCTGCCGCCGGCCCGGGTCTGGATGATCGACCGGCTGTCGGATGCGAACCGGCTGTGACGGCGAGGGCGCGGCGCGCTAGAATCGCGCCGACGGAGAATCAATGAGCAAACACGTTCCCCCGCCGTCCGACGACGACGGCGACCGCATCATCAATGAGCCGCTGACCGAGGCCCTGTCGCGGCGCTACCTGGCCTATGCGCTCTCGACCATCACCGGCCGCGCCCTGCCCGACGTGCGCGATGGCCTGAAGCCTGTGCATCGGCGGCTGCTGTTCGCCATGCGCCAGCTGCGCCTGGACCCGAACTTGTCGGCGAAGAAGTCGGCCCGGGTGGTCGGCGATGTCATCGGTAAGTACCACCCCCACGGGGACACGGCGGTCTATGAGGCCCTGGTCCGCCTGGCGCAGGACTTTTCCCAGCGCTACCCGCTGATCAACGGCCAGGGCAATTTCGGCAATATCGACGGCGATAACGCCGCGGCCATGCGCTACACCGAGTGCAAGCTCACCGAAGCCGCGCAGCTTCTGCTGGATGGCATCGATGAGGACGCCGTCGATTTCCGCTCGACCTATGACGGCGAGGACGAAGAGCCGGTGGTCCTGCCGGCCGGCTTCCCCAACCTCCTGGCCAACGGCTCCAGCGGCATCGCCGTGGGCATGGCCACCTCGATCCCGCCGCACAACGCCGGCGAGCTGATCGACGCATGTCTGCTGATGCTGGACGCCCCGGACGTCAGCACCGCCGACCTGATGGTCCATGTGAAGGGGCCGGACTTCCCCACCGGCGGGGTCATCGTCGAGCCCCATGCCTCGATGGTCGAGACCTATGAGACCGGCCGGGGCGGCATCCGCACGCGGGCCACCTGGACGCGGGAGGACACCGGCCGCGGGACCTATCAGATCGTCATCACCGAGATTCCCTATCAGGTGAAGAAGGCCGATCTGGTCGAGCAGCTGGCCAATCTGATCGAGAACAAGCGCGCGCCTCTCTTGGGGGACGTGCGCGATGAATCGGCCGAGGACGTCCGCCTGATCCTCGAGCCCAAGAGCCGTAATATCGAGCCCGAGGTCCTGATGGAGAGCCTGTTCAAGCTCTCTGACCTCGAGACCCGGTTCCCGGTGAACCTCAATGTGCTCGACGCCCGGGGCACGCCGCGGGTGATGAGCCTGAAAGAGGCCCTGCGCGCCTTCCTCGACCATCGACGCGAGGTGCTGGTGCGTCGGGCCCGGCACCGGCTGGGCAAGATCGAGGCCCGGCTGCACATCCTCGATGGCCTACTGATCGCCTATCTCAATCTGGACGAGGTGATCCGCATCGTTCGGCACGAGAACGAGCCCAAGGCCAAGTTGATCGAGACCTTCACGCTCTCCGAGCTGCAGGCCGACGCCATCCTCAACACCCGCCTGCGGCAGCTGGCCCGGCTGGAGGAGATGGAGATCCGCCGCGAGCATGGCGAACTGTCGGAAGAGCGCGACGGCCTGCTGAAGCTGCTGGAGTCGGAACCACGGCAGTGGAAGCTGGTGGGCGTCGGCCTCAAGGAGGTCAAAAAGGTCCTTGGCCAGGAGACCAAGCTGGGCGCCCGCCGCTCCATCTTCGCCGACGCCCCCGAGGTGGACGCCGAGGCGGCCATGGAGGCGATGATCCCCCGTGAGCCGATCACGGTGATCCTGTCCGAACGCGGCTGGATCCGGGCCGCCAAGGGCAAGGTGGACGACCCCTCCGAGCTGAAGTTCAAGGAGGGGGACAAGCTGGGCTTCATCGTCCCGGCCGAGACCACCGACAAGCTGCTGATCCTGGCCTCAGACGGACGGTTCTTCACCATCGGTTGCGACAAGCTGCCCTCCGCCCGTGGCCACGGGGAGCCCTTGCGCCTGATGATCGATCTGGAAGACCAGGTCGACATCATCGATGTGTTCGCACACAAGCCAGGCGTCCGCCGGGTGCTGGCCTCCAAGGCCGGCTACGGTTTCGTCCTCAATGAGGATGACGCGGTCTCCGCCCGCCGGGCGGGCAAGCAGGTGCTGACCGTGGACAAGCGCGGCGCCGTCCCCACCCTGGCTGTCAGCGGCGACCACATGGCCGTCATCGGCGACAACGGAAAGATCCTCATCTTCCCGGTGGCGGAACTGCCGGAGATGCCCCGGGGCAAGGGGGTCAAGCTGCAGGCCTACCGCGAGGGGGGACTGCGCGACGCCGCGGTGTTCTCAGCCGAGACTGGGGCCACCTGGATCGATCCGGCCGGCCGCACGCGGGTTTGGGGCGAGTGGCGCGACTGGCTGGGTCGCCGCGCCGGCGCGGGCAAGCTGGCGCCCAAGGGCTTCCCGACCAGCAAGCGGTTCAAGCCGAAATAGCGGCTAGCCCCAAGCAGCTTGGCCATTGCTGGAGCGGTGTTCTCCGCTAGGTTTGGCGCCGAACGCTTGGGGAGAGCCATCACATGTTTGGACGTCATCAACTGGCCTTGGCGCTTGTCGCCACGGCCCTTGCCATTGCGCCTGCGCCGGTTCTGGCCCAACGGGCGTCCGTGGCGCTTGCGCCGGCGTCCAGCCCGGAGTCCGTGGGCTTCTCGTCCGAGCGCCTGGAGCGCCTCGACGCCGCCATGGCCAAGGCCGTGGCGGATGGTCGGGTGGCCGGAATGACGACCCTCCTGGCCCGTCACGGCAAGATCGTCGCCTTCAATACCTACGGTCAGGCCAGCCTGGCCGAGGGACGGCCGATGGAGAAGGACGCTATCTTCCGCATCTACTCCATGACCAAGCCGATCACCGGCGTGGCCATGATGATCCTGTTCGAAGAGGGCCGTTGGCGCCTGGATGATCCGGTCAGCCGCTACCTGCCGGAGTTGAAGGATCTGAAGGTGATGACCGGGGTGGACACCAGTGGCGCGCCGATCCTTGAGCCGGCGGCCCGCGAGCCCACCATGCGTGAGCTGATGAGCCATACGGCGGGCTTCGGCTATGGCCTGTCGGACGACCATCCGGTGGATCGCATGTTCCAGCAAGCCCGGGTCCTGGGGTCCAGTTCACTTCAGGAAATGGTGGAGAAGACCGCCGCCATCCCCCTGAAGTTCCAGCCGGGGACCGACTGGAGCTACTCGATCGCCGTCGATCTTCAGGGCCGCATCGTCGAGAAGCTGAGCGGCCAGACCCTTGGCGAGTTCATGTCCGAGCGGATATTCCAGCCCCTGAAGATGACCGACACCGGCTTCCAGGTACCCGCAGCCCAGGCCAGCCGCCTGGCGTCGGTCTATGTGGGTGACCCCCGAAACGGCGAGCTGATCGAGGCCCGCGAACTGGCCGGCGCCCCGGCCCAGGACTTCACCAAGCCCCCGGCCATCGAATCCGGCGGCGGCGGCCTGGTTTCCACCGCCACCGACTATGCCCGCTTCGCCCAGATGATCGCCAACGGCGGGGAGCTGAATGGCGTGCGTATCCTGGCTCCGGCCACGGTGGAGCTGATGGGCACCGACATGATCCCCGCCAATGCCCTGGTCTCGTCCAACGGCTCGGTAGGCCTGCGCTTCAACGAGGCGGTGGGCTTTGGCCTCGACTTCATGGTCATCAAGGATCCGCGCAAGGCTGGCGGCCTGGAGGGCGAAGGCACCATGAGCTGGGGCGGCGCCGCAGGGACCTGGTTCTGGGTTGATCCCACCAATGACGTGGTCTTTGTCGGCATGATCCAGCGGTTCGGTGGCACCGGCGGGCCTGACCTCGGCACGGCCACCCGGACCCTGGTCTATCAGGCCCTGGTCGACCCGGCGAAGTAGTCTGTGGGGCGGAAGGGCCGGTTTCTGGCCGGTCCTTCGCCTTGACAAGGCTGGCCCCGCATGCGCCCTTCCGCGCCTCGATTTCCCTGCTTTTTCTGCGACTCCTCATGCACCCATATCGCTCCCACACCTGCGGTCAGCTTCGCGCTGGCGACACAGGGCAGTCCGTCCGCCTTTCGGGGTGGATTCATCGCAAGCGCGACCACGGCGGTCTCGTCTTCGTGGACCTGAGGGACAATTATGGTCTGACCCAGCTGGTGCTGGCGCCGGAGACCCCCGGCTTCGCCGCCGTGGAGCGTCTGCGGGCTGAGAGTGTGATCTGCATCGACGGGGTCGTGGTCGCCCGCACGCCGGAGACGGTGAACCCCAACCTGCCCACCGGCGAGGTCGAGGTGCAGGTCAAGGGCGTCCAGGTCCTGTCCGAAGCCGCCGAGCTGCCCCTGCCGGTGTTCGGCGAGCCGGACTATCCGGAAGAGATTCGGCTGAAGCACCGCTATCTCGACCTGCGGCGCGAGACCCTGCATCGTAACATCCTGCTGCGCAGCCAGGTGATCGCCTCGATCCGCCGGCGTATGACCGACCAGGGCTTCAACGAGTTCCAGACCCCGATCCTGACGGCGTCGTCCCCGGAAGGGGCCCGGGACTTCCTGGTGCCCTCGCGCCTGCATGCGGGCAAGTTCTACGCGCTGCCCCAGGCGCCGCAGCAGTTCAAGCAGCTGCTGATGGTGGCGGGCTTCGACCGCTATTTCCAGATCGCCCCCTGTTTCCGCGATGAGGACCTGCGGGCCGACCGCAGCCTGGAATTCTATCAGCTCGATGTGGAGATGAGCTTCGTCACCCAGGAAGACATCTTCGCGGCCATCGAGCCGGTGATGCACGGCGTGTTCGAGGAATTTTCCAACGGCAAGCCGGTGACCCCCTATCCGTTCCCGCGCATCCCCTACCGCGAGGCGATCGCCAAGTACGGCTCGGACAAGCCTGACCTGCGCAACCCGATCCAGATGCAGGCGGTCTCGGACCACTTCCGCGGCGGCGGCTTTGGCCTGTTCGCCCGCATCCTGGAAGACGCAAAGAACGCTGTGTGGGCGATTCCCGCCCCCAAGGGCGGCAGCCGCGCCTTCTGCGACCGCATGAACTCGTGGGCCCAGGGCGAGGGGCAACCGGGCCTGGGCTACATCTTCTGGAGCGAGGACCAGGGCGGCTGGGGCGGCCCCATCGCCAAAAACCTGGGCGCGGAAAAGACCGACGCCCTGATGGGTGCGCTGGGCCTTGGCCAGGGCGATGCGGCCTTCTTCGTCGCCGGCGATCCGAAGGTTTTCTACAAGTTCGCTGGCGCGGCCCGCACCAAGGTCGGGACCGACCTGAAGCTGGTGGATGAGGACCGGTTCGAATTCGTCTGGATCGTCGATTTCCCGATGTTCGAGATGAACGAGGAGACGAACCATGTCGACTTCTCGCACAATCCCTTCTCCATGCCCCAGGGCGAAATGGAGGCCCTGGAGACCCAGGACCCCCTCGATATCCTCGCCTATCAGTACGACATCGTCTGCAACGGTTATGAGCTGTGTTCTGGCGCGGTGCGGAACCACCGGGCCGACGTGATGCTCAAGGCCTTCGAGATCGCCGGCTACAGCCAGCAGGTGGTTGAGGAGCAGTTTGGGGGCATGCTGAACGCCTTCCGCTATGGGGCCCCGCCCCACGGCGGCCTGGCGCCCGGCATCGACCGCATCGTCATGCTGCTGGCCGGTCAGACGGCGATCCGTGAGGTCATCGCCTTCCCGCTGAACCAGCAGGGGCAGGATCTGCTGATGAGCGCGCCGTCGGAGGTTGAGGAGAAGCAGCTGAAGGAGCTCAGCCTGCGGCTGGCCCTGCCGCTGAAGCCCGCCTGATCTTGGGCTATTAGTCCACCGACACCAGGCGGCGCGGGGCGGCCGGCGGCGCCGGCGGGGCAGGTGGCGCGGCGATCTGCACCGAGATCCGCCGCCCGCCGCAGGCCCGGATCACCAGGCCAGAAGGCGCCTTGGTGGCGTTGTCGCCGCAGGCGTCATCTAGCTGGGATTGGGTGAGGCCGCGGGCCCTCGACAGGTCGACCCCGCTGATGTTCGTGCGATCCAGGCTGGCCTTGCGGAAATCCGCGCCGGTCACGATCGCGCCGCGCAGATTGGCCATGTCGAGTTCTGCGCCACGGAACGAGGCCCCGTCGAAGCGCCCCCCGCTCAGGTTGGCGGCCGTCAGTTCGCTGTCGTCGAAGCGAGCATCCCGGGCGTTGACGCGGGAGAGGTTGACGGCGTTCAGCTCGGCGCCATCCAGTCGGGCGCCTACCAGGTTGGCGGCAGCGAAGCTCGCCCCCATGCCCTCGATCTCGCGCAGATCCCCGCGGCTCAGGTCAGCGCGGCTGAAATCGGCGCCATTGAGTTCCGCCCGGCGGAGGTCGGCGTCGGTCAGGCTGGCCGAGGCGAAGCTCGCGCCCATCATCTGGCTCTCGGACAGGTCGGCGCGGGTGAGGTCGGCCTTGTCGAACACCGAGCCGTGGAAGAGTGCGCCGCGCAGGTCCGAGCCGACCAGGGCCGCGGCGGTGAAGTCGGCGCCCATGAAGCGCGCGCCGGCCAGCTTGCGGCCAGACAGCTCGCACTTGGCGCAGGAGCCGCCGAAGGCGACCATCTTGGCCACCGACTTATCGCCGGTCATGGCGGTCGCGACCCCGGGTGCGGCGCCGACAAGCACCGCCAGAAGGGTCAACAGGCAAGAAAGCCGGGTCATTGCGGCGCGGTGCTCCTGGTCCAGAGCTTCATCTGGGGCGGGGCGGCCGTAAAGACCACTTAATTCCTAGTAATTTTACGACCTTAGCATGCCGGAATGCGAAGTCCGCCCGGCAGGCGAGTGGCTTCGTCACCACAGGCCTGGTTCAGCTGCGCCTGAGTCAGCCCGACGGCCCTGGCCATTTCGGCCCCGGCGAAGTTGGCGCCAGAGAGCCTGGCGCCTCTGAAACTCGCCCCATCCAGGTGGGCGCCCACAAAGCTCGCATTGGTCAGGTCGGCGCCGGCGAAGTTCGCGCTGGAGAACACCCCGCCATAGGCCTCCACATCCCGCAGATCAGCGCCGGCGAAATTGGTGCGGTTCATGATGGTCAGGCCGAGGTCGGCCTGACGCAGGCGGGCCCCGGCCAGGTTCTTGCCCTTTAAGGTCAGCCCCCCGAGCTCCGCCTGGAAGAGGTTGCACTTGGGGCAGTTAGCCCCGGCTCGCACCTGGCTGATCTGGCCGGCGTTCTGGGCCGCAGCCGGCACGGTCACGACCAGGACGGCAAACAGGGTGAGGAGTCCAGTCAGTCTCATAGGGGAGCCTAAGGTCATTCGAGCCGCTAGACCTAGCCCTGCAAGCTTAAGGCCAGGTGTGCGCGTGAGCCCGTCAGCCCGTTGCGTCGTCGAAGCGCCCGGCGCGGGCGCCGCAAGTGTCGCAAATCAGGCTGGCGCCCTTACGGACGACGGCGATGTCGCCACAGGCCGGGCAGACATCGGCCGCTTGCGCGCTGGCGGCCCGGGCGGCTCGATGATCGGCCAGGGATAAGACCACGAGGTTGTCCGGCGCCGCGCCCCGGGAAAAGCCCTTCGAGATGTAGCGCGAGGCGGGCAGCGGCTCGCCCGCGCTCAGATTGTTCTCATCGGCCTTGCCGCGGCCCAGGCCGTCAGCGTTCAGCTCGTCTGGATCGGCGTTGGCGAGATCGTCGCGGCCGAGATAGGAGACGCCCAGCTCCCGAAACACATAGTCCAGGATCGAGGTCGCCGAACGCACGGAGTCGTTGCCTGTCACAGGCCCAGCTGGCTCAAAGCGCGTGAAGACAAAGGCCTCGACGAACTCGTCCAGGGGCACGCCGTACTGCAGGCCGATGGAGACCGCGATGGCGAAATTGTTCATCAACGAACGGAAGGCCGCACCTTCCTTGTGCATGTCGATGAAGATCTCGCCGAGTTCGCCCTCGTCATACTCGCCGGTGTGAAGATAGACCTTGTGGCCGCCCACCGAGGCCTTTTGGATGTAGCCCTTGCGCCGATCAGGCAGCTTCCGCCTGGCGCGCTCGCGCTCCACAACCCGTTCGACGACCCGCTCCATGACGGGTTCAGGCTGGGGCTCCGCCCGCCGAGTAGTCTCAACCCTCGGCGCCTCCCGGGGCGGGGGAAGATCCAGGCGTTGATAGGCCGGCGGCTCGGCCCGGGCGATCCGCACCAGGGGAACCCCGACATCCAGAGCCTGGGTCAGCAGGGTTTCCACGTCCTGAGGCGTCGCATCCCACGGCAGGGTGAAATCGGCCTGGGCGGGCCTGGCCAGGGCTGGCGACAGATGGGCCAGCATGGCGAGATAGGGCGCCGGCCCAAGATCATCAGCGGTCAGGAAGATGCGCCGTTGGTCGATAGCCAGCTCTGGCCCGTCCAACCGGCTCGATCCCAAGGCGTAGGCCTCGGCCTGATCGATGTCGGCGTCGGTGAACCCCATGATCCGCAGGGCGTCGAACCGGGGATCGTGCAGATCCTCACCTGGCGCGCCCAGCACATCGGCCAGGAAGCCCTCACCGATCACCTCAGGGCGGAAGGCCTCGCTGAGGGTGGCGCAGTAGGGCAGGGCGGCCTCAACGGCGCCGATCTCATGGTCGGTGAAGCCCCGGGCGGTCAGGGCCGCGTGATCAATGCCCGGCGCATCCTCAAGCGTGCCGTGGCCGAGCAGGCGCCACCGGGCGGCGTCAAGATCGGCCCCGACTGCGCGCAGACCGCACAGAGCCGCCTCGTTCATCACCCGGACAACCTGGCCATCAGCGGTCTCGGCGAACGTGACCGGCCCCTCCCAGGGCTCGCCCGCCGGGCTCGCGCCCCCCAGCATCAGGGTCAATTCGGGGTCTTCAAAGAGGGTCAGGCCACCCACAAGCTGCGGACAGGCCAGCCGCGCGGCCCGGGCGGCTCCATCGAACAGGGCCAGAGCCGCGGCCCGGCCAGCTTCGGAGTCATAGGCATGGCCATGGGCGGCGAGCCAGTCGGCGAGACCCGCGAGGCCAAGGGCGGCTGGCGCTCCATCGGTCATGGCCGCCAGGGCGGTGGCCAACAGCCCGACTGTACGGTGAAAAGCGGTCTCGTCGAAGTCCTCACCCGTGCCGAAGGCCATGATCGAGACCGCGCCGTGGGCTGCGGCCCCCTCGACGGACGCGTCGAACGCCACAGTCAGACGGCCGGTCTCCCAAGCGGCAAGGCTTAGGGCGCGTTGCAAAGGCGGGCTGGCCTGACGGCCGACCAGGGTCAGGGCCTGGGGGCCGTCCCGAAGGTCTGGCAAGGTGACCGCGAGACGGGTCTCGCCGGCCCGGGCCAGGGCGATCGCGTCCAGGATCGAGGCGTCGGACGCGCCTGCCGCGCGAGCCGCCTCGGCGGCGCGGGCCAGGCTCGGATTGCGATGAGGATCTGCGCAGGCGTCGGGGTCCCCCTGACATCGGTGCACGGCGTCCACGACGCCCTGACGACTGGCGGCCAGGGCCAAGGCCGCCTCCCGGGCGGCGACCGTTCCCCGATGGCTGGCGCGCAGTTGTCCCAGCCGGTCGACCAGATCATGGTCCTCGGTCAGGGCGATGGGGTCGGGGCCAGTCACGGGGCGCAGGGCGATGTGGCCGGCCATCAGGGCCGCGCCCAACTCTCGCCGGAACCTGCCGCGGGCGCCTACGCCTTCGAACAACCCCTGGCGCTGCCCGGCCTGCACGAGGGTCTCGGCGAAGCGGAAGATGGCGGCGGGCAGATCGACGTCCCCGCCAGCCCAGTCGAGCCAGGCCTCCACCTGGGCGTTGGGCCATGCGGCCGGGGCCAGGACCTCGACAACATCGCTGCTGCGCTCGAGCGTCCGACGCTCCATCTTGCCGCTCTCCAGACTCATGACAGACTCCCTCACAGGCCAGCCTAGGAAGCTGAATCGGGTCGAGCAATACATGTTGCGTGGCTGCGGCCGTTCGTCCCCAAGATGTTGACGAATGCGGGGCGCTGGACGGGGTGGGGACGGGCGCCTATAGTCCGCGCGAAATTCCTGAAAGCCGGGTCATCTCAACGTGTTCAAAGCGATCTTCACCTGGTGGAATGGCGCAACCCTCGGCGCCCGGTTCCACATCGGCCGCCGCGGCGTGTTTGTCGGCCAGGATGAGTATGGCAGCCGCTATTACGAAGCCAAGGACGCCTCCGATTCCTATGACGGCCGTAAGCGCCGGTGGGTGATCTATTCCGGCTATGCCGAGGCTTCGAAGGTTCCTGCCGAATGGCATGGCTGGCTGCACTACACGTTTGATGAGCCGCCGACAGTCCAGCCCCTCCTGCGCCAGCCCTGGGAAAAGGACCATCGCCCCAATCTGACGGGCACGGTCTACGCCTATCGTCCGCAGGGCTCGCTGGCCCGAGGCGGGGAGCGTCAGAAGGCGACCGGCGACTATCTTCCCTGGACCCCGGAATAGGGCCTCGCCTATGCGCCGTGCGCGGCCACTGATTTTCGGGCTGGGCCTGGCGGGATTGATGGCGGCGGGCGCCGTGGTCGCCCAGACCGCGCCTGAGTCACCTGCAGCCCCCGCCGAGCCCGCCCCGGCGCCGACGACGGCTGCGCCAGACCCTCTGGCTCAGCTGCCGACGCCGCCTCCGGAACCTGCGCCGGAGGTGACGCCAGAACCGGCGCCCCGCAAGGCCGTTGAGCCGGAGACGCCGCCCGAGCCCAAGCCTCCGATGAAGCGCGCCCGCTATGACGTGGCCATCATCCAGGCCCTGGACAAGGTGAGCGCCGAGACGATCCGGTTCGAAGCGCCCGTCGGCCAGCCCATCCGCTACAAGAGCCTGGTTTTCACCGTTCGGGCCTGTGAACTGTCCGCCCCTGATGAGCGGGCGCCAGACGCCATGGCCTATCTGACCGTGGAATCGCAGCCCCGCGCCGTGGCCGGCCGTCCCACCCCGCCGGCCCGGCAGATCTTTCGGGGCTGGATGTATGCTGCCGCGCCAGGCCTCAATCCCCTGGAGCACCCGGTCTATGACGCCTGGCTGATCACCTGCAGGGCCGCCGCGCCAGCCAGGGGCGGCTGAGCGCCGAATTCGGCCTTCACCGCCAGGGCGCTTGTCAGGCGCTGATGATAGGCGGCCCTCGGGATTTCCTCAGCATTGAACTGGGTGAGGTGCTCGGTGATGAACTGCGCATCCAGGAGCCTGTAGCCGCCGGTGATCAGGCGGGCGACCAGATGGACGAGGGCGACCTTGGAGGCGTCGGTGGCGCGAGAGAACATGCTCTCGCCAAAGAAGGCGGCGCCTAGGGACACCCCATACAGCCCGCCGACCAGTGTCCCGTCCCTCCAGCACTCCACGCTATGGGCGCAGCCCATGTGGAAGACCTGGGCGTAGAGGTCCTGGATGACAGGATTGATCCACGTCTCGGGCCGGTCGGGCGCGGCCTGCGCGCAGAGGCTCACGACTTCGTTGAAGGCGGTGTCGAACCGGATCTCGAACGGTTCGGCCGTGACGGTCCGCGCGAGCCGACGCGGAACGCGAAACCCGACCAGCGGGATCACGCCCCGATGCTCGGGGTCCACCAGAAAGATCTGATCGTCGTCCCGGGCATCGGCCATGGGAAAGACGCCGCGCGCATAGCAGGCCAGCAGTTGCAGCGGGCCAAAGGTCTCCATGGCCTCAGGCTTCGTCGGCCTGCGCCTTGATCCACTTTTCGAGCCAGTGGATGTTGTAGTCCCCTGCGATGATCTCGGGCTGATGGATCAGGTCCTGGAACAGGGGGATCGTGGTGTCCACCCCGCCGACGACCATCTCACCCAGACAGCGATTGACCCGGGCCAGGCACTCCTCGCGGTCGCGACCGTGCACGATGAGCTTGCCGATCAGGCTGTCGTAGAAAGGCGGGATCACATAGCCGGCATAGACTGCGGAATCGAGGCGAACCCCCAGGCCGCCGGGGGCGTGGAAGTCGGTGACCTTGCCCGGCGATGGGGTGAAGGTCCGCGCGTTCTCGGCGTTGATCCGGCACTCGATGGCGTGGCCTTCGAACACCACCTGGTCCTGGGTGAAGGACAGCGGCAGGCCCGCGGCGATGCGGATTTGCTCGCGCACCAGGTCGATGCCGGTGATGGCTTCCGTAACCGGGTGCTCCACCTGCAGGCGGGTGTTCATCTCGATGAAGAAGAACTCGCCGTTCTCGTAGAGGAACTCGATGGTCCCGACGCCGAGATAGCCGATGGCCTTGATCGCATCGACCACCACCTTGCCAATCTTCTCCCGGGCCGCCGCATCGATGGCGGGGGAGGGGGCCTCTTCCAGCACCTTCTGGTGGCGGCGTTGCAAGGAGCAATCCCGCTCGCCCAGATGGCAGACATTGCCGAACGAGTCGGCCACGACCTGGATCTCGATGTGGCGGGGCTTCTGGAGATAGCGCTCCATATAGACCGCGCCGTCGCCAAAGGCGGCCTGGGCCTCGGCCCGGGCGGTGCTGACAGCTTCGGCCAGGCTTTCGCGGTCCAGGGCCACCTTCATGCCGCGCCCGCCGCCGCCGGCGGCGGCCTTGATCAGGACGGGGAAGCCGATCTCCTCGGCGGCGGCCAGGGCCTCCTCCTCGGTGGTCAGAGCGCCGGCCGAGCCGGGGACAACGGGGATGCCGGCCTTCATCACCGCCTGCTTTGCGGTGATCTTGTCGCCCATCATCTGGATGTGCTCGGGCTTGGGCCCGATGAAGGTGAAGCCGTGGGCGCCGACAATGTCGGCGAACCGGGCGTTCTCCGACAGGAAGCCGTAGCCGGGATGGATGGCCTGGGCTCCGGTGATCTCGGCCGCGGCGATGATGGCCGGGATGTTGAGATAGCTCTTTGCCGCCGAGGCCGGACCGATGCAGACGCTCTCGTCGGCCAGGCGGACCCACATGGCGCCGGAATCGGCCTCCGAGTGCACCGCGACCGTGGAGATGCCCATCTCCTTGCAGGCCCGGTGGATGCGCAAGGCGATCTCGCCGCGGTTGGCGATCAGGATTTTTTCAAACATCGAACTACTCGATGATGACGAGCGGCTCGCCGAATTCGACGGGCTGGGCGTCGGAAACCAGGATCTCGACCACCTTGCCAGCCCGCGGGGCCGGGATGGGGTTCATGGTCTTCATGGCTTCAATGATCATCAGGGTCTGTCCGGCGGCGACGGAGTCGCCCACCTTCACAAAGCTCGGCGCGCCCGGCTGGGGCTGCAGATAGACCGTGCCCACCATCGGGGAATTGACCGCATCGCCAGCCGCCCGCACGGGCGCGGCCGCGGCCGCGCCGGACTCAGGCGCGGACGCTGCGGCCGTATGGGCCGCCGCAGGGGCCGGGGCGGCCACGGTTGCGGTCACCGAAATCTGACGGGCGACGCGGACCTTCAGCCCGTCGCGCTCGACCTCGATCTCCGACAACCCCGTCTCGGTGAGAATGTCGGCCAGTGTGCGCACCAGGCGTGCGTCAAGCGGATCGGCGGAAGCCTTGGGGCTGCTAGCCATGTAAGGGACCCTTGCTGCTGGGAGGCGTCAGGCGCTGAGACGCGCTGCGGCCTCGACGGCCAGTTCATAGCTCGCCACGCCGAAGCCGGAGACGACTCCCGTCGCAGCGAGGGACACATAGGTATGGTGGCGGAACGTCTCGCGTGCCGCCGGGTTCGATAGATGACACTCGACGACAGGGACCTCGAGGGTCTTCAGCGCATCGAGAAGGGCCACAGAGGTGTGGCCATAGCCTGCGGGATTGATCACCAGGGCGCTGGCGGCGGTTCGCGCCTCCTGCACCCAGTCGATCAGCACACCCTCATGGTTGGACTGTCGGAACTCGATCGTCCGGCCAAGCACGCTGGCCCGGCGCTCGCAGGCCTTGCGAACGTCTTCCAGGGTCTCTTTCCCATAAATCTGAGGCTCGCGGACACCCAGGAGGTTGAGATTGGGGCCGCTCAACACATAGATCGGTTTGGACATTCGGCTCCGCCGGCGATTCCGCTGTCTTGTAACGGTCGCAGGCGGGGGTCACAAGCACCGCAAGCCGTCGGCTGCGGCGAGAGTTGAACATGAACCTGACCATAAACGGTGAAGCGAGGTCTCTGGCGCCGCTTCCACATCTGGCCGCCCTGGTGACCAGCCTGGGTCTTGATCCCCGCAAGGTGGCGATTGAGCGCAATCTGGAGATCGTCCCGCGCTCGGCCTATGAGCAGACCCCGGTGGCCGACGGCGACCGCATTGAGATTGTGCATTTTATCGGAGGCGGCTGACATGGACGACACTTGGACGGTCGCAGGACGCACATTCACCTCACGCCTCATCGTCGGCACGGGGAAGTACAAGGATTACGCCACCAATGCGGCGGCCGCGGAGGCCGCCGGCGCCGAGATCGTGACGGTGGCCATCCGCCGGGTGAACCTGTCGGACCCCAGCCAGCCGATGCTGGTAGATTATGTAAAGCCGGATCGGTTCACCTTCCTGCCCAACACCGCCGGCTGCTTCACCGGCGAGGATGCGGTGCGCACACTGCGCCTAGCCCGGGAGGCCGGCGGCTGGGATCTGGTCAAACTCGAGGTTCTGTCCAACACCAAGCACCTTCTGCCAGATATGGAAGAGACCCTGAGGGCCCTGAAGCTGCTGATCGCCGACGGCTTCCAGGTGATGGTCTATTGCAGCGATGATCCGGTCTATGCGCTCAAGCTGGAGGAGGCTGGCGCAGCCGCCATCATGCCGCTAGGCGCGCCGATCGGCTCAGGCCGTGGCATCCAGAACATGCTGAACCTTGGCCTGATCATCGAGCAGGCCAAGGTGCCCGTGTTGGTGGACGCCGGCGTCGGCACGGCCTCGGACGCGGCCGTGGCCATGGAGTTGGGCTGTGACGCTGTCCTTATGAACACCGCCATCGCTGAGGCGCGTGATCCGATCCTGATGGCCAGCGCCATGCGCCATGCGGTCATCGCCGGCCGGGAGGCCTTCCTGGCCGGACGCATGCCCAAGCGGATGTACGCTGACCCATCTTCACCCCTGGCCGGGCTGATCTAGCCCGCGATCTTTTCGGCCTGGGCGGCGGTGATGGCGGCCTTGACCGCCTCCATGTCCGCGCCGGAAATCAGCCGGTTGCCGATCACGAAGGCCGGCGTGCCGTTGATCCCCAGGCTGGCCGCCAGTTCGTGGGTGTCCACCAACTGCTGCTGGATCGCCGGGGCCTGGGCGGCTTTGCGGGCGGCGGCCGGGTCGATGCCGACGGCGCGCAGATGGCGGTCAAGGGCCGCATCGTCCAGGGACTTTTCGCCCATCAGCCGCTCATGCAACTCCAACGTCTTGGGCTTGGCCAGGTCGGTCAGCATGATGGCGGCGGTCTCGTCGGACTGCTCGCCGAAGATGGGGAACTCCTTGAAGACGACGCGGACATCGGGGTTCTCCTCGATGATGCTGGCCATCTCGGTCGCCGCGATCTTGCAGTAACCGCAGCGGTAGTCGAAGAACTCCGTGACGGTGATCGTCCCCTTGGGATTGGCCACGAAGTCCCGTGGGTCCTGTTCCAGGGCCGCCCGATGGGTCTCGATCGCTGAGGTGGCCGCCTGGGCCGCCTCGATCTCACGCTTCTCGCCGAGCTTCTGGACGGCCTCCTCGATCACTTCGGGGTTCTCGAGCAGATAGGCGCGGACCTTTTCGCCAAAGGCGTCGTCGGCGCCGCGATCACAGGCGGCCAGCGCCAGGGTGGAGGCGCAGAGCGCCGCGAGGACAGGCAAGAAATTTCTCATTGAAAACCAGATAGGGATGTTTTGCGCCGGTTGCGACCCTGTTGACGGCCAGCCCCGCCTCAGCGGACGGAGCCTGACCGGATCGCGCCTTCCTGGGCGAGCTCCCGAAGGTCCTCGCGGGAGGGATTTGAGGTCAGGACAATATCAGTCGCCCGTCGCCACTCGGGCGTGTCCCGGGTCAGCAGGTCGCGCGCCCGCATGGCGAACACCCGGGCCTGTTGTCGATCCCCCACATGAAAATTGTACTCCGCCGTGGCCAGCCTGGCCGCGCCATCCTCCCCGCGGCGGTCATGGCCCTCGGCCAGCAGACGCCAGGCGACCGCGTTGTCATTCTCCTGGATCAAGGCCTTCCGCAGCTCTTCGATACCTTCGTCGAGCTTGGCCTCGTCATTCATGGCGATCAGCGTCTGGCCAAGATTCACCCGCAGCAACGGGGCGTCTGGCATGAGCTCCACCGACCGGCGTTGGGGCGCCTCGGCTTCGGCGGTGCGGCCGAACTCGAACAGGATCTGGCCCTTCAACTCCCAGAGATAGGCGTTCTCGGGCTGCTCAGTCAGCAGCGCCTCGATCAGCCTCAGGGCCTGATCGGGCTCCTTCATCTGATAGTAGGCGATGGCGCGCGCATATCGGGCCGGATAGCTCTTGTCGGTCTCGCTATAGTCGACGATGGCCCGCTGGGGGTTGAGGAAGCCCTGCAGCTTGGCCTGCATGATACGGTGCCGTTCCATGGCCGCTTCGCTGTCCACCTTGTCCCAGTCGGGCAGAGTCTCGGCCTTGCGACGGAGGGTGTCGATCCGCTCGGACGACAGCGGGTGGCTGCGGAAATAGGCGTAGCGCCGAGCTTCCTGGAAGACCTCCTGATAGCGGAAGTTGTCAAAGAACTCGACCAGGCCGCGACCCGACAGGCCGGCGCGGTCAAGGATGTTGAGGCCCGCCTGGTCGGCGCGGCTTTCCTGTTCGCGGCTGTAGCCCAGCGCCGCGAGGGTTCCGAACTGGCTGGCGCTGCCCATGAGGGCGATAGCCGCGTCGCCGGCTCCGGCGAAGGCGGCCAGGACGCCGAGCCCCATGGTCAACAGAAAGGGCTGCATGCCGACCCGCTGCATCTCGCCGGAGCGGGCACTATGGCCGGCGGCCAGGTGACCGACCTCGTGGGCGATGACCCCCTGCAACTGATTGGGGTTTTCTGACTCCAGGATCAGGCCCGTGAAGAAGCCCATGGTGCCCGGCGCGGCGAAGGCGTTGAGTTCCCGGTTACCGATCAGCAGGATTTCGATGCTGTCAGGATTGATCCCGGCGGCTTCCAGGATCGGGCGGGAGTCCGCTTCAAGGATCGCTTCGATCTCGGTGTCCCGGATCAGGGACAGACCCTTCTGACCCTGCTGCGCCTGGGCCGCCAGGGGCGTCAGGGCCAGGGTTGTGGCCAAGGCGAGCCGCCCGGCAAGACGTCGGAGGGGCTTCAGATTCGGCAGAAAAGCGCCGGGGGTCGGGATAGACAGGGGGGAGGCCATGCACACTCTCTTGCTCGCTTCCCCCCTACCCATGAGCAGACTAACCCGTCAGCCGCGACGCCACCAGCCACGGCGCGGCTTTGCCGGCGGGGCGGTGATTTCGGCCGGATCGGCTGCGACTGGCTCGGCCGCCGTGGCGACAACCTCCACAGGTTGCGGCGCCGGGGTGGCTACGGGCTCAGGCAGCGGCTCTGCTTGCGGCGGGGCTTCCGGCTGGGGCGCAGGCTGGGCGGCGACCGTTACGGTCTCCTCGGCGGCCTCGGCGGCCTCGGCGGCAACCTCGGCGACCACGTCCGCCTCGACCTTGGGCTCGGCCTTGCGGCGAGTCCTGGTGCGCTTGGGCTTGGCGGGTTCGGCGGTAGCGACCTCAGCCTCTGGCGCGGCTTCAGCGGCGGGCGCCTCAACGACCGCCTGCGGCGTCGATTCGGCGGCGGCCTCAACAGCCTGCGGCTTGGCCTTGGCGCGGCTGCGGCGCCGCTTGGGCTTGTCCTCGGGCGCGGGCAACTCGACCCAGATATCGTCGTCGCTGGTCGACTGAACCTGGGCGCGGGCGGCGGGCGCCGGCGCCGGTTCGGTCTGGGCGGGCTGTTCGGCTGCCGGGGTCGGTTGGAGGTTGGAGGCGGCGCTCACCTCGGGGACCGCCATGCGCGGATCCTCCGAAAGGTCGAACCACACGAACGGATCTTCCCCGTAGGGGACCCAGGGGCGGACCCAGGCGAAGGCCTCGCCGGGGCGATCCTCGCGCAGGCGCCGGCCGCCGCGGCGGCCACGGCGACGGCGGCGTCCGCCGTTCTCATCTTCGAGGCGGGTGTCCGCCTCAGGGGCGGGCGCCCGATCCTCCTCGTCACGGCGACCGCCGCGACGGCGGCGACGACGACCCCGGCCGCGGGTGCGGCCGTCGGCGTCATCCTCACCGGAGGCGTCCTCGCGAGCCTCGTCTTCCTCGTCGTCCTCGTCATCATCGGCGACGGCGGAGCGCGACGGGGTCTGAACTTCGTCCTCGTCCTCTTCGTCCTCCTCTTCCTCGTCGTCGAAGGAGTCGTCGTAGCTGTCGTCCTCGATGGGCTCGAGCCGCGACTTGGCCGAACTGACAGGGATGGCGTGATCAGGCCGGGTTTCGCTGGCCGTACGCTCGATCTCGTAATCGGCGTGCGGCATGGCGTCGTCCACCACCACGGTGACGAAGAGACCGAAGGTCTCGTGGATGCGGGCCAGATGGGCGCGCTTCTCGTTGAGGATATAGAGCGCCACGGCGCGCGGCGCCTTCAGGGTCGCCTCGCCGCCACCCTTCAGCGCCTCGATCTCCAGGGCGCGCAGGGTGGCCAGGGCGCTGGACTCCACCGAGCGGACCCGGCCGGTGCCGTTGCAGTGTTCGCAGACGTGGGTCGTGCCTTCCAGCACGCCGGTGCGGCGGCGCTGGCGGCTGATCTCCATCAGGCCGAAACCGCTGATCTTGCCCATCTGGATGCGGGCGCGGTCGTCCTTCAGGGCGTCTTTGAGCTTCTTCTCGACAGCGCGATTGTTCTTCGACTCATCCATGTCGATGAAGTCGATGACGATCAGGCCGGCCAGATCGCGCAGGCGCAGTTGCCGGGCGGTCTCCTCGGCGGCTTCCAGGTTCGTCTTGAGCGCGGTGGCTTCGATATTCCGCTCACGGGTCGACTTGCCGGAGTTCACATCGACGGCCACCAGGGCCTCGGTCTGGTTGATCACCAGATAGCCGCCGGACCGCAGGGGGACCACGGGGCTGTAGATCTGCGAGAGGTGGTCCTCGACCTTGTACTTGACGAACAGGGGCTCGGGGTCGCGGTAGGGCTGCACCTTCTTGGCCTGAGAAGGCATCAGCATCCGCATGAAGTCGCGCGCTTCCTTGAAGCCAGCCTCACCCTCGACGAAGACCCCCTCGATGTCCTTGTCATAGAGGTCGCGGATGGCCCGCTTCACCAGGTCCTCTTCCTCATAGATGAGGGCCGGGGCGATGGAGTGGAGAGTGTTTTCGCGAATGTTCTCCCACAGGCGCAGGAGATACTCGTAGTCGCGCTTGATCTCGGCCTTGGTCCGCTTGGCGCCGGCGGTGCGAACAATCAGACCCATGCCCTGCGGCACGTCCAGACCCTGGACGACGCTCTTCAAACGCTTGCGGTCGGTGGCGGTGGTGATCTTGCGGCTGATGCCGCCGCCCCGGGCGGTGTTGGGCATAAGCACGCCATAGCGGCCCGCCAGGGAGAGGTAGGTGGTGAGCGCCGCGCCCTTGTTGCCGCGCTCTTCCTTGACGACCTGGACCAGCATGATCTGCCGCCGGCGGATCACCTCCTGGATCTTGTACTTGCGCATGAGGCGCCGGCGGCGGCGGGCGACCTCTTCTTCCATCACGTCGTCTTCATCAACGACGGCTTCAGCGTCTTCATCGTCCGGATCAGCGCTGCGGCTGGCGGGCTCGAAGGAGTCATCCTCCTCGGCCTCTTCACGCATCAGGGCTTCGCGGTCGGCGACCGGGATCTGGTAGTAGTCCGGATGAATTTCGTTGAAGGCGAGGAACCCGTGACGGTTGCCGCCGTACTCGATAAAGGCCGCCTGGAGACTGGGCTCCACGCGGGTCACTTTGGCGAGATAGATGTTTCCTCTGAGCTGCTTGCGGCTTTTGCTCTCAAAGTCAAAATCTTCAACACGCGTTCCGTCGATGAGGACCACGCGCGTTTCTTCGGCGTGGGCCGCATCGATAAGCATCTTCTTCGACATTTAGTGAATCTCCACGGCGCGCCACGAAACCTAGGTTCGGGTGCTGCCGGCTAATCATGAGGGCGCGTGCAGGGTCTCTGTTCACAGCAATGGAGGCGGCCGCGAGGCCGGCCAGTCGCCGGAATGGGGCTCGTGCGACGCTGCCCATGGGTGTGTCCTAGTCACGCCTGCAAGGCGGGGATCGGTGGAGCGTCGTCGCCGAACTTCAGTCGGGCCGACGCAGGTGTTCGCGCGGAATGGGGGGGCATGTGAGTCACGCCCCGTCCTGCGCGGGTCGACTTTGCAACACCGAAGGAAAAAAGGAAAGCCGTCGTCGTGACGCGGGGCCGCTTAACCCTTTTTCCACGGCGATGGGCTCTAATCGATCGCTCAACGTCGCAGAAACGTTTGGTGGGTGTGTAAGCGTATGCTCGCAAGGCTGAGCAAAGTCTTCCAGAAGGCGCGATTGCTGTGCGCTGGCGTCGCCGTGGCGACTCTGGGCGGCCTGGCTGCGGTTGCGGTTTCCCATGCAGCCGCTCCCGGCGCTGATGTGCTGGGCGTGCGGCTGGGCGGCGACGGCGCAGAGACCCGTCTTGTCATCGATCTTGATCGCGGCGCCACTGGCAAGGTCAGTCAGGATGGCGGGAACGGTCGGGTTGTTCTGTCCCTGCCGGGGGTGGATGCGCGAGCCAGTTTGCAGGGCTCCGGCCGTGGCCTGGTGAAGGCCTGGATGATCGACAGTTCGCAAGGGTCCGCTCGCCTGCAGGTCGACCTGACGGGTGCGGGCGTCATCAAGCGCCGCTTTCTGCTGCCCCCCGCCGATGGCGTTGACCACTATCGTTATGTGATTGACATCGCCTCGGCCGGACCGCCCAGCGCGACCTTCATTTCCCGCCCTGCGCGCCGGCCGGCGACATCGACGGCCAAGCCCCTGCCGCTGAAGAAGGTGGTTGTGATTGACGCTGGTCATGGGGGGCGTGATCCCGGGGCCCGGGGCTCTCGTGGCTTCGAGAAGGATGTGACTCTTGCCGCAGCGCTCGCCCTGCGAGACCGCCTGGAGCGGGGCGGTAAGTATAAGGTGGTCATGACCCGCAGCAGCGATGTCTATGTCCCCCTGGAGACTCGCGTGCAGATCGCCCGTCGGGCTGGCGCCGATCTCTTCATCTCCCTCCATGCTGATGCGGGCGCGGACTCCAATACTCGCGGCACATCGGTCTATACCCTGTCTGAACAGGCCTCCGGCCGGGCGGCGAAATTCGTCTCCAAGGACGACTGGTTCATGAATGCGAGCCTTAGTGGCGGCGATCAGGGCGTTCGGGACATCCTGTTTGATCTGACCCAGCGGGCGACAAAGAATCGCTCAGCGACCTTTGCTGAGCTGGTGCTGGCCCGAGCCGACTCGCACATGCCCCTGTTGCGTCGCAGCCACCGCGACGCCGGCTTTGTGGTGTTGCTGGCCCCTGACGTGCCGGCGATTCTGCTGGAGATGGGCTTCATGACCAATGTTCATGACGAGGCCAATCTGATGGATGCCGGTCGGCGGACCCGATTCATGAACAGCATCGGCGATGCGATCGACGACTATTTCCGCCAACAGAGCCAGCTGGCGGCCCGCTGAGGCGAGGCCTGTCCTGGCTCCGGCCTCGCCCCCGTTGGCGCCCGGCGTGATGCGCGTTAGATGACGGTCTGACGGGCGAGGGCGCCTGCGGAGGTCAGCACAGTTGCATCCCCCTGAGAGATGGGTCGCGATCGCCGGCGTGGCGGTGCTCAGCCTGATCGCCGTGGCGGGCTTCGCCGTGGCGATCTACGCCGCCTGGCTGTTCCATGACATGCCCGACGCCGGGGACCTGGTGGACTACAGGCCGCCCACGTCCACCCGCGCCTATGCGTGGGATGGCACTCTGATCGGCGAGTTCTCCCGGGAACGTCGGATCTACGTGCCCTACGACCAGATGCCGCCGCACATGGTGCAGGCCTTCATGGCTGCGGAGGACCGCAACTTCTTCCAGCACAGCGGCGTCGACGCCATGGGTCTGACCCGGGCGATGATGAAGAACGTCCTCAACGCCGTACAGGGCCGCCGCCTGGAGGGCGGGTCGACCATCACCCAGCAGGTCGCCAAGAACGTCCTGTTGACCAGCGACGCCACCATTGGACGGAAGTTCAAGGAGGCTGTGCTCGCCCAGCGGCTGGAGAAGACGCTTAGTAAAGAGCAGATCCTCGAGCTCTATCTGAACGAGATCTGGCTCGGCTATCGCTCCTATGGGGTCGGGGCTGCGGCCTACAACTATTTTGGCAAATCCATCACCGATCTCACCGTCGCCGAAGCGGCCTATCTGGCGGCCCTGCCCAAGGGGCCGCAGAACTATCATCCGCAGCGGCGCAAGGCTGCGGCCATTTCGCGCCGCAACTGGGTGATCGGCGAGATGGCTGATCTGGGCTGGATCACTGAGGCCCAGGCTGCCGAGGCGCGGGCGCAGGACCTGGTGGTTCAGGCCGCCCCGACGCGGGCCAAATACCGCGATGCGGATTATTTCGTCGAAGAGGTCCGCCGTCGTGGACTGGAGACCCTCGGTCCCCGCCTGAATGAAGGCGGCTATTACATGCGGACCACCCTGGACCCCGCCCTGCAGACCGCCGCCCGCGTGGCGCTGATGGACGGGCTGGAAGCCTATGATCGCCGTCATGGCTGGCGTGGCGCCTGGGGTAAGGTCGAGTTGCAGGACGGCTGGCAGGCCCTCGCCCGGCAGGCCGCAGCCCCGGCCGAGCGGCGGCGCTGGCGGGCGGCCGCGGTCACCCGTGTCGCCGGAGGCGACGTCCAGGTCGAGGTGGCGGAAGACGGCGCATCCGGCCCGCTGGCGGGTCAGGACGTCACCTGGGCCAGGGCCGGCAAGGGGCTTGCGGTTGGCGACCTCGTCTTTGTGGAGCCCCCAGAGGCTGATGGGGGTTCGTTCCGGCTGAAACAGGTGCCCCAGGTCAACGGGGCTCTGGTGGCGATTGAACCCCATTCCGGCCGGGTCGTGGCGATGGTGGGCGGCTATTCCTTCTCGCTGTCCAACTTCAATCGGGCGACCCAGGCCATGCGGCAGCCGGGGTCGGCGTTCAAGCCGATCGTCTATGCTGCGGCGCTGGAGGACGACTACACGCCGGCCAGCGTGGTGATGGACTCCATGATCACCCTTCAGGGGCGTGAGGGCGAAACCTGGACGCCGGAAAATTACAATCGCCGGTACTACGGAGCGCTGACCCTGCGGCGCGGCCTGGAGCTGTCGCGCAACGCCATGACCGTCCGCCTCGCTCAGGGCGTGGGGATGCGGAAGATCAGCGATCTGGCCGTCCGAATGGGCGTCGTGGACGAAATGGAACCTGTCTTGGCCATGTCCCTGGGGGCAGGTGAGACGACGCCATTTCGCCTGACCGCCGCCTATGCCGCCTTCGTGAACGGCGGTCGCCGGATCGAGCCCCATCTGATTGAGCTGGTGCAGGACCGGGAGGGCAAGGTCATCTACCGGGCCGACCGGCGCGACTGTCCACGTTGCACCGCCGGGTTCAATGGGGATGAGAGCCCTCGGGTGCCCTTGGCCGGTGATCAGGTGATGGACCCGATCACCGCCTACCAGATCACCTCCATGCTGCAGGGCGTGGTCCAGCGCGGCACCGCGACCTCTGTCTCGGTGCTTGGGCGTCCGGTGGGCGGAAAGACGGGCACCACGAACGAGTATCGCAGCGCCTGGTTCGTCGGCTTCACGCCTCAGATCGTGGCGGGGGTGTTTATCGGCTTTGATGACAACCGGCCCCTGGGCTTTGGGGAGACGGGAACGACGGCGGCTGTTCCCATCTTCACCGCCTTCATGCAGGAGGCGGTGAAGGGCATGCCCGAGGTCGATTTCCAACCGCCGGAGAACGCAAAATACGCCACCGTCCGCGGCATTCGGGAAGCCTTCCGCCCGGGTACGGAGCCCCGTGCGCCGACCCAGACCGTGACCCCAGGATCTGGCGGTCCCATGCCCTACAACAAGGTCTGGCCTGATGGTCGCGTCAGTGGGGCGGGAAATGCGGGGGAGGCGGCCGCCCCGGCCGACGACATGAGCGGATTGTATTAGGTCGAAGGTCGCGTTATCCCGCTGCCCCTTGAATCGCCTACCCTGGAAGGGGCAGGGGGATCACAACCGATTGCCAGGAGCGATCCATGAGAGCGGATGTCGAGGCCATGGCGGCCGACATCGAGCAGTCCATCGGACTGCTCAGGAGGCGTCTTTGACTGGGAACCAGCCCTCCGTCACCTCGATGAACTGAACGCCCGGGTCGAGGATCCGACCCTGTGGGACAATGCGGCCGAGGCCCAGGCGCTGATGCGCGAGCGCCAGCGGCTGGCCGGTCAGGTCGACGCGGTGCGCGGCCTGGAACGCGGCCTGGAGGACGCCCTGGCCCTGGCCGAAATGGCCGATGAGGAGGGTGACGAAGCCAGCCTCGATGAGGCTCGCGACGAGCTGAAGGCGATCAAGGAACGGGCCGCCCGGGCCGAGCTGGAGGCCCTGCTGTCTGGCGAGGCTGATGGCAACGACGCCTATGTTGAGATCAATTCCGGCGCCGGCGGAACCGAGTCCAACGACTGGGCCGGCATGCTGCTGCGCATGTACACCCGCTGGGCCCAGCAGCACGGCATGAGCGTCGAGCTGATCGAAGAGACCTCAGGCGAACAAGCTGGCATCAAGTCGGCCACCTTGCAGGTCAAGGGTACGAACGCCTATGGCTGGCTGAAGACCGAGGCTGGCGTTCACCGCCTGGTGCGGATTTCGCCCTTCGACGCCAACGCTAAGCGCCACACGAGCTTCGCGTCCGTCTGGGTCTTCCCGGTGGTGGACGACACGATCGAGATCGAGATCAATCCGGCCGATGTGCGGACAGACACCTACCGGGCCTCCGGGGCGGGGGGACAGCACATCAACAAGACCGACTCCGCGGTGCGCCTGACCCACATTCCCACGGGTGTCGTGGTGGCTTGTCAGTCGGGCCGGTCTCAGCACGCCAACCGGGACGAGGCCTGGAAAATGCTGCGGGCCAGGCTCTATGAACGCGAGTTGCAGCGCCGCGAGGCCGAGCAGCAGGCGCTGGAAGACCAGAAGACCGACATCGGCTGGGGCCACCAGATCCGGTCCTACGTCCTGCAGCCCTATCAGATGGTCAAAGACCTGCGCACCGATGTGGAGACATCGGACACCGACGGGGTGCTGGATGGCGACCTGGACGCCTTCATGGGCGCGTCTCTGGCCCAGCGGGTGGGGCTGACCCGAGAGGCCTGAGTCAGTCCCGTCTCTCTAAAAGACGGGCTTAGGCTGGGGGGCATTGCTGGCGGCTGCAGCGGTTGGGCTCGGGGTGGGCGCTTCCAGCGCCGGTGGCGCGGACTTGGTCGGGGGCTCAGCCGGTGGCCGTTGGAACTTCAGGCTGCGCCCCTGGAAGAAGGCCCCTGTCTCCATGGCCAACTGCTCATGGGTGATGTCACCATCGACATAGCAGGTGCCATAGAGGCGCACCTGTTTGGCGGTGATCGCGCCGATCACTCGTCCGCGGGCCTCGACCACTTCGGCGAAGATGGAGCCCTCAACGTGGCCCGTATCACCAATGGTCAGCTTGCCGATGCGGACATCGCCGCGAACGATCCCGTCGATATGAATCTCACCCTCGCCAGAAATGCCGCCCTCGACGGTGAGGTTTTCAGCGATAAGGGAGGCGACGGTGGGCGCCTTTCGGGTCGAAGCGCCCTCTGGAATGGGCGGCGGCGCATCGAGGCGGGCCGGGATCTTCGAGGAGTCCGATTTAGTCGGCTGCTTGCTGAACATACTCGCCCGCTTTGACAAAACGGCTGGGGTTCTGGGCGCGGCCATTGACCCAGACTTCATAATGGAGATGGACGCCGGTGGAGCGTCCGGTGGAGCCCATCCCGCCGACCCGTTGACCCACAGCGACCCGTTGGCCGGGCTTTACAGCAATGGCCTGCATATGGGCGTAGCGGGTCTTGAAGCCCTGGCCATGATCGATCTCGACGGTGTTGCCATAGCCAGACCGCACGCCGGCGAAGGACACGACCCCAGGGCCGGTGGCCAGGATCGGAGTCATGAATCCACCGCCAAAATCGAGGCCGGAATGGAAGGCTGGCCGCTTGGTGAAGGGGTCGAAACGCACCCCGAAGCTGCTTGTCTGTCGCCCACCCGCGGTGGGCTTGGCAAGCGGCAGCTTCTGCGCGGCGGTGTCCAGCGCCCGGGCTTCAGACAGGTTGGTCGCCGCATGCTGAATGCGGGCGGCGAAATCCTCATCCACGTCGAGGACAGCGGCCAGGGCCTTGGGGTCGCGGGCTTCAATCAGGGGACCACCCAGGGCGCCAGACTTAGGCGCATAACCATTGGGGCTAAGGCCCGCCAGACGGAAAGCCATGCGCAGACGTTCAGCACGGCCCTTGGCGAAACTGTCGGCGGAGTCCAGCAGGCGTTCCTGGCTGGCCCGGACCAACTCCACCCGCCGGACGGGATCGGTGATTTCGGGGGTTGCGGCTGCGCGCTGGATTTCGGGGGCTAGGGCCTCCGAAGCCCCAGGGGTGTCTCTATAGTCGCTGAGCAGCATCGCCAGGGCGGCGTGACGGCGCTCCACTGACAGGGCGAGGTCGTCGATCGATCCGTTGGTGGCGTTGAGTTGGGCCACGGCGCTGTTCAGGCGGGCCTGCCGGTCGGCGATCCAGCGCTCATACTTGGCCTCAGTCCGGGCGATCTCCTGATCGCTGGCGGACATCTGCATGGCGCTGACCATCATGGCCGCCGTGCAGACTCCCATCCAAAGGGCTGCTGCGGCGACGGCGCCAGCGCCCAGGATCTGCTTGGGGGTGGTCAGAACGTAGGCGCGCATCTCGCCGCCGGAACGGACATAGAGATGGCGCTCGGGGAAGAGCTCTTCGAGCGAACGGCGGAGGCGCGTTATGCGTTTCATGCTCATCGCTACAGTTACCAGGAGCAGCGACGACGATATGCAATGAGATGAATAGGGCGCGCAAGGCCCTTCGCGCCGCAAGGGAACAAAAGCCCAGCTTCGCTCACGATTCCACCATCTCGTTAAACGAGACTGAATCGCCGCGCCACACGGATCAGACGTGGCCCACGGGGGGCGGAAGACATTCCCCGGTTGCGCGACAATTCTACAACACAGTCCGCCCCGGGACGGTTCCCACGGCGGGGTGGAATGTCGGCGTTTAGCCCTTCAGGGCCGTCGCCGCCTTGAGCACGGCGGCGGCGTGACCAGGGACCTTCACCTTGCGCCACACGCCAGCGATCTGGCCTGCGCCATCCACCAGGAAGGTCGAGCGATCGATGCCCATATACTTGCGGCCATACATGCTCTTTTCCACCCAGGCGCCGTAGGCTTCGACCACGGCCCCGCTGGGATCAGAACCCAGCTCGACCTTCAGGTCGTGCTTTGCAGCGAACTTGGCGTGAGAGGCCACAGAGTCCTTGGAGACCCCAAGCACAGCGGCCCCGGCCGCGGCGAAGGCCTCGATCTGCTCAGAGAAGTCGATAGCCTCCTTGGTGCAGCCGGAGGTGTCGTCCTTGGGATAGAAATACAGCACCAGCGTCTGGCCAGCGAAGTCGGCCAGACGGATCGGGCCTTCGGGCCCCTCCAGTTCGAAGGCGGGCGCCGGAGCGCCGATATCCAGTTCAGCCATGGCTGACGTCTCCATTTTGCATCGCGTGGTCAGACGGGCCGCACCAGCACGATCTTCTTCTTGCCCGCCGCCAACTTTACGACGCCGTCCACCAGGTCGGATGCATCCAGGACGCGGTTGGCGTCGGACTCGGCCTTGTCATTGACCCGCAATCCGCCCCCCTGGGCCAGGCGCCGGGCCTCCCCGCGGGACGCAGCCAGTCCTGCATCGACGGCCAGGGCGGCAAGGACGACGCCCACCTCCAGGTCTGCCAGCGGCAGTTCAAACGTCGGCAGGTCGTCGGACACCTGCCCCTGTTCGAACGCCGCCACGGCGGCGGCCTCAGCAGCCTTGGCCGCCTCTTCCCCGTGGAGGAGGGTGGTGGCGGCGTTGGCCAGCACCTTCTTGGCCTCATTGATCTGCGCGCCTTCCAGAGCTTCGAGGCGGGCGATCTCGTCCAGGGGCAGGTCGGTGAACAGCCGCATGAAGCGGCCGACATCGGCGTCCTCGGTGTTCCGCCAGAACTGCCAGTAGTCGTAGGGGCTGCGCATGTCGGCATTGAGCCACACCGCCCCGCCCACGCTCTTGCCCATCTTCTGGCCAGACGCCGTGGAGAGCAGGGGTGTGGTCAGGCCAAAGGCGGGCTTCTGGTCCACCCGGCGGATCAGTTCGACCCCGTTGACGATATTGCCCCACTGGTCGGACCCACCCATCTGCAGGACGCAGCCGTAGCGACGCTCAAGCTCCAGGAAGTCCACCGACTGCATGAGCATGTAGTTGAACTCGAGGAAGGTCATCGGCTGTTCGCGGTCCAGCCGGTTCTTGACGCTGTCGAAGCTCAACATGCGATTGATCGTGAAATGGACGCCGTAGTCCCGCAGAAACTGGAGGTATCCAAAGCTCTCCAGCCACTCCGCATTGTTGACCATTACGGCGTCGGTGGGTCCGTCGCCGAATGTCAGGAACCGCTGAAAGACGGTCTTGATGGAGTCGATGTTTCCCTGGATCTGAGCGTCGGTCAGCAGGGGGCGCTGTTGGTCCTTATCGGTAGGGTCGCCCACCTTCGTGGTGCCGCCGCCCATCAGGACGATGGGCTTGTGGCCACTTTGCTGCAGCCGCCGCAGGGTCATGATCGAGAACAGGTGCCCCACATGCAGGCTTGGCGCTGTGGCGTCGAAGCCGATGTAGGCGACGACCGGCCCGGCCAGGCAGGCCTCGTCCAGCTCAGCTGAATGGGTGATCTGATTGATGTAGCCGCGCGTCTGCATAAGACGCAGGAATTCGGATTTGAACGCAGGATCGCTGGTCATGGAGCCGGGCTTCGAATGGGAAGGTTCGGGCTCTAGCACGCAAGGATCGGAAAGTTCGAGAGTCATCTGAAAGGGTCTCCGGTAAGCGGGCCGGAAACGCTGGCGTTCGAGGGGTTCGAAGGGGCGCGCCGACCAGGGGGTGGGCGCGAGAGATCGATCCGCGCCGTCTAGGGGGCGCGGTAATACAGGCCGGTGATGGCGCGGGGGGCGATCATGGCGGCTAGCTAGCGGGCCTCAGCCATGGCAGTCAAGGCGGATGCGCGTACTGGGATTCATGACTGGCACCTCCCTCGACGCTGTCGACATGGCGGTGCTGGAGACCGATGGCGAGACCATCGAGGCGTTTGGCCCGGCCGGCGAGCGCAAGCTCAGCGAGCCGGTGCGAAAGCTGGTGCTGGCCGCCACTGAGGCCGCCCGCGGCTGGGAGAGAAACTCGCCTGAACCGGAGGTGTTCGCCGAGGCCGCCGCCGCCATCGCCCGGGAACATTTTGAGGCTGCAGACGCCTTCCTGTCTGACAACGATCTCGCCTGGGCCGATCTTGATCTCATTGGCATGCACGGCCAGACCGTTCTGCACGAACGGCCTAGAGAGGGTCAGGCCGGTCGGACGGTGCAACTCGGCGACGCCGCCTGGCTGGCTGAACAGACCGGCGTGGCGGTCGCTTTCGACTTCCGATCAGCCGATGTGGCCGCCGGCGGGGAAGGCGCCCCACTGGCCCCAATCTATCATCTGGCGCGGGCGCGAGCCTCAGCCATGACCCCGCCCCTGGCGGTGTTGAACATTGGCGGGGTGGCCAATGTCACCCTCTGGCCCGGGGTTGGCGAACTGGTGGCTTTCGACACTGGGCCGGGCAACGGGATGATCGACCTGCTGGTCCAGGCGCGCGGCGCTGGCCGTTTCGACGACAAGGGCAACTACGCCAGCGTCGGCCTGGTGGACGAAGGCGTTCTCCGGGCGCTTCTGGCGCATCCCTACTTCGACGCCCCCCCGCCGAAGTCGCTGGATCGGTATGATTTTTCCCTGGACCCTCTGGAAGCTCTGAAGCTTGAGGACGCCGCGGCCACCCTGGTGGCGTTCACCGCTGAGGCCGTGAAGCTCGGCTTCCAGAAGCTTGAGACCAGTCCCGAGGTGGTGATCGTCTGCGGCGGGGGACGTCACAACCCTGAGATCATGAAGGCGCTTCGTGAACGCCTGAAGGCGCAGGTGCTGACAGCCGAGGATGTGGAGTGGCGCGGCGACTCCATTGAAGCCGAGGCCTTCGCCTATCTGGCGGCCCGCACCGCGCGGGATCTGCCGATCTCCTTTCCCGCGACCACAGGGGCCCCAAGCCCCATGAAGGGCGGGCGCATCGTCCGCCCCGTCGCCTCAAATCCGGAGCGCTGAGATGAGCCCGAACTTCTCCAAGGCCGTCCTGTTTAGCGCGGCCATGGCCGTGATCAGCTGGGGCGGTTCGGCCGCGGCTCAGGAAAGCCCGCATAGGGCTGCGGTGTTCGCGGCGGCGCAGGCGCTGCAGCCCAAGGTCGTCGCCTGGCGGCGGGATATCCATCAGCATCCTGAGCTGGGCAACCGGGAGTTCCGCACCGCCGCCCTGGTGGCCGATCACCTTCGCGCCCTGGGTTATAAGGTGAAGACCGGCGTCGCACACACGGGCGTGGTGGCGACGCTGAAGGGTGGAAAACCTGGCGGCGTCGTCGCCCTGCGCGCCGACATGGATGCTCTTCCAGTGGCCGAGAAGACGGGCCTGCCCTTCGCCTCCAAGGTCACCGGCGAGTACAACGGCCAACCCACCCCTGTGATGCACGCCTGCGGGCATGACGCCCATGTGGCGATCCTGATGGGCGCCGCCGAGGTGCTGGCCAGCATGAAGTCCGACATCGCCGGAACGGTGGTCCTGATCTTCCAGCCCGCGGAGGAGGGCCCGCCGCCCGGCGAAGACGGTGGCGCGGCGATGATGGTCGCTGAGGGCGCTCTGGCGAACCCGCGCCCTGGGGCGATCTTCGGCCTGCATGTGAGCCCCGGCGAAGTCGGAGCCATCGCCTATCGCAGCGGACCGATGATGGCGGCGGCCGATTCCTATGAGATCCGCATCAAGGGCAAGCAGACCCACGGGGCCCGGCCCTGGGACGGGATCGATTTGGCGTCCCTGAGCGCCGAGATCGTCCAGGCCTTCAACCAGATCGCCGCCCGTCGGCTTGATGTGGCCCGCTCGCCCACCGTCATCACTGTTGCGGTTATCCAGAGCGGGGTTCGCCACAACATCATTCCAGAGGACATGATGATGGGGGGCACACTTCGCACCTTTGAACCGGACATGCGCACCGCCACCATCGCTCAGATGCAGGCGGCCGTAGACGGGATTGTGGCGCGCTATGGGGCGGAGGGAAAGCTGACCATGGGCGGAACCACGCCAGTGGTCACCAATGACGCTGAGCTGGCCCGCCTGATGGCCCCGACCCTGGCGGTCGCGGCGTCTGGTCCCGTGGACCCTGATACGGGGAAAATCACCGGCGCTGAGGACTTTTCAGAGTTCCAGGCCGTCGTCCCCGGGCTGTTCTACCGGCTCGGCGTCGGCTTCCCGCCCGGGACCAACCACTCACCCTTCTTCACCATCGATGAGGCGGCGCTTGAGGTGGGTGTGCGGGCGCAGGTCCTGACGGCTCTGGATTATCTCGACAGAACTGCGCAGGCCCCGGCCGACTGAGGCCAGCGGAGGCCCTCAGGCCTCCGAAGCCGCCAGGCGCTTGTCGAGATAGGCGCCGACCCGGGTCTCTACCTCGACCAAGCGCTCTGTCCAGAAGTGGTTGGCCTGATCGACCAGGTCGTAGTCGATGACGATGCCCTTCTGGGTGCGCAGCTTGGAGACGACGCGCTCCACCTCCACCGGCGGGGTGACCGTGTCGGCCGAGCCCTGCAGGATCAGGCCCGAGGCCGGGCAGGGGGCCAGGAAGCTAAAATCATACATGTTGGTCGGCGGCGAGACCGAGATGAAGCCGTCGGTCTCAGGCCGGCGCATCAGAAGCTGCATGCCGACCCAGGCGCCGAAATCATAACCGGCGACCCAGCACTGCGAGGCCGCAGGATTGGTGGACTGCAGCCAGTCAAGGGCGGTGGCGGCGTCAGCCAGCTCGCCGATGCCGGAATCAAACTCCCCCTGGCTGCGGCCCACGCCGCGGAAGTTGAAGCGCAGGACGGAGAAGCCCCGCTTCATGAACAGATGATACAGCTGGACGGCCACCGGATTGTTCATCTGGCCGCCGGCCTTGGGGTGGGGGTGAAGGATCAGCGCGACGGGCGCATTCTCCGTCTTGCCCTGGGCGTATCGCCCCTCGATCCGCCCGGCTGCGCCCGTCAGAACCACCTCTGGCATGCCATCCTCTTGTGCCGCCGAATACTTGACTACGGGGCTTGGTCTTCCTAGATCGCATCCATGCGTTCAGTCGGAAAATTGGGCCCTGCGAAGCCGCGGCTTGTAGCACAGGCTCGATCTGATGCGCGGGAAAACTGCAAGGCGGGCCTGACCAGATGCGCTTGAGCACCAAGGGAAGATACGCGGTCATGGCCATGGCCGATCTGGCCCGCCGGGAGGGCGATAGGGCTGTCGCCCTGGCCGAAATCGCTCAGCGCCAGGAGATTTCGCTGTCCTATCTGGAGCAGCTGTTCGCGCGTCTGCGTCGCCAGGGCCTGGTGGTCAGCGCCCGGGGCCCAGGCGGCGGCTATCGCCTGGCTCGGCTGGCCAGCGAGACCAATATCGCCGAGATCGTGCTCGCCGTGGACGAGCCGCTGAAGGCGACCCGCTGCACCAAGGACACCCGCCAGGGCTGCATGCTCAGCGGGGAAAAATGCCTGACCCACGATCTCTGGGAAGAGATGGGCCGGCAGATCCACGCCTATCTGGAGTCTGTGTCCCTCGCTGACGTGGTCAGCGGTCGCCTGGGGGCGGAGGGTCGCACGGTGGCCGCATGAACAGCGTCTATCTCGACCACAACGCCACAGCGCCGATCCGGCCAGAAGCGCTGGACGCGATCACTGCCGCCCTGGCTGCCGGGGGCAATCCGTCCTCGGTGCACGCCGTCGGCCGAGCGGCCCGCGCGCGGATGGAACTGGCGCGCAGCCAGGTGGGCAAGCTGATCGGCGCCCCAGCCTCGACAGTAGTCTTCACCTCAGGCGGCACAGAGGCCAACGCCCTGGCCATTGAAAGCGCTGTGGCTGGTGGATCGCGACGCCTGCTGGTCAGCGCCATCGAGCATGATGCCGTTCTCGAGACTGCCAAGGCGTCCGGCGCTTTAGTCGAGCTGTTGCCCGTGCGGGGCGACGGTCGCCTGGATCTGGAGGCCCTGGCCGATCGGCTCGGGGGCTGTGACGCCGCTGATGGCCGGCCGTTCGTGGCCTTGATGCTGGCCAACAACGAAACCGGCGTGATCCAGCCTGTTGCTGAGGCTGCGGTTCTCGTGCGCGAGGCTGGCGGATGGCTGCACGTCGATGCGGTTCAGGCGGCCGGTCGTATCGCCATCGATAGCCGCGCCCTTGGCGCCGACACCCTGGCGATCTCCAGCCACAAGTTGGGCGGGCCGGGGGGCGCTGGCGCCCTGACCTTTGGACCTCGCGCCAATCTGGTCCGTCGCCTGCATGGGGGCGGTCAGGAGCGTGGACGGCGGGCTGGCACTGAGAATGTCGCGGGACTGGCCGGGTTTGGCGCCGCGGCCGAGGCTGCCCTGAGGGACCTGGACGCCGCCGCCGCGCAAGCGGTCTGGCGCGACGCCGCCGAGGCCGCCCTGGTGGCTGCAGGGGCTGTGGCCATTGGCGGGCAGGCGCCGCGTTTGCCCAATACGCTCTCCATCGCCGCCCCGGGGTTTCCGGCGGAATTGCAGGTCATGACCCTGGATCTCGCTGGGGTCATGGTCAGCGCCGGATCGGCTTGCTCGTCTGGCAAGGTCAAGGCGAGCCATGTCTTGTTGGCCATGGGTCTAGATCAATTTGCTGGCGCGGCGATCCGCGTATCAGGGGGTTGGTCCACCGAGGCTCGCGATTGGAATCAAATGGTCGAAGCCTGGATCACGGCCTACGACCGCCACGCCGCGCGCCGTCGCGCGCCAGCGGCCTGAAGGAAGAACAATGCCCGCCGTCAAAAAGACCGTCGACTCCGTTGAAGCCCTGGAGCGCTACCAGCATGGCTTCATCACTACCGTCGACCAGGAGTTCGCCCCCAAGGGCCTGAGCGCCGATACCGTCCGTTTCATCTCCGCCAAGAAGCAGGAGCCGGAGTGGATGCTGGAGTGGCGCCTGGCCGCCTATGAGCGCTGGCTGGCCATGGATGAGCCGGACTGGGCCAAGGTCAGCTTCCCCAAGATCGACTACCAGGACTCCTACTATTACGCCGCGCCGAAGGAAAAGGTCGGCCCGATGAGCCTGGACGAGGTGGATCCGGAGATCCTGGCCACCTACGCCAAGCTGGGTATTCCCTTGCGAGAGCAGGAGGTTCTGGCCGGCGTCCAGGGCGCACCGAAATACGCTGTCGATGCGGTGTTCGACAGCGTCTCAGTGGTGACGACCTTCAAGAAGGAGCTGGCCGCCGTCGGGGTGATCTTCTGCTCCTTCAGCGAGGCGGTGCGCGAGCATCCTGAGTTGGTCCAAAAGTATCTGGGCTCGGTGGTGCCGGCCTCGGACAACTATTTCGCCTGTCTCAACAGCGCGGTCTTCTCCGACGGCAGCTTCGTCTATGTGCCGCCGGGCGTGCGTTGCCCCATGGAGCTGTCGACCTATTTCCGCATCAATGCGGCCGAGAGCGGCCAGTTCGAGCGGACCCTGATCATCGCCGACAAGGGAGCCTATGTCTCGTATCTGGAGGGCTGCACCGCCCCCATGCGCGACGAGAACCAGCTGCACGCCGCCGTCGTCGAGCTGGTGACCCTGGAAGACGCGGAGATCAAATATTCCACCGTTCAGAACTGGTACCCGGGCGATCCGGAGACCGGGAAGGGCGGCATCTACAACTTCGTCACCAAGCGTGCGGACTGCCGCGGTGATCGCTCCAAGGTGTCCTGGACCCAGGTGGAGACCGGCTCGGCCATCACCTGGAAGTACCCCTCCTGCGTCCTGCGCGGGAAGGAGAGCGTGGGTGAGTTCTATTCCATCGCCATCACCAATGGCCGCCAGCAGGCCGACACCGGCACCAAGATGATCCATCTGGGGGAGGGCACCCGGTCGCGGATTATCTCCAAGGGCATTTCTGCAGGCCGGTCATCCAATACCTATCGCGGCCTGGTTTCGGCTCACCCCAAGGCCAAGGGCGCGCGCAACTTCACCCAGTGCGACAGCCTGCTGATCGGCAAGACCTGTGCGGCCCATACCGTGCCCTACATCGAGGCCCGCAACGGCCAGTCGGTGTTTGAACACGAGGCCACCACCACCCGCCTGTCGGACGATCAGCTCTTCTATGTGATGCAGCGGGGCCTTTCTCAGGAAGAGGCGGTTCAGCTGCTGGTCAACGGCTTCGTCAAGGACGTGCTGCAGGAACTCCCCATGGAGTTCGCCGTAGAGGCCCAGAAGCTCGTCGCCATCTCCCTCGAAGGGTCCGTCGGATGACCCATGATCAAACCCGGACCCCGTCGATGAATCTGAAAGCCGCCTTCGAAGCCGAACATGCCCGCCGGGAGGCCGAACGCCTGGCCCGGGAGGCGGCCGAGCAGCAGCGTCAGGCTGAGGACCTGGCCCGGGCTGAGGGGCTGGAAGCTATCCTGGCCCGTGACAGCGAGTTCCTGACCAGCCGGGGCGTCAGCCTGGAGCGTCGCCGCTACACCGTCACCCTTGACCATGCGGACTACCGGATCGCCGCCTATTTCGAGGATGGCCAGGTCAGCGTCACCGCATCCGATAAACGTAACGCCACCACCTCGGCCGCGCCGCGCAAGCAGCAATTCGCCGAAAGCGTCGAGGACGCGGTGCTGATCATGGCGCAATTTCTGGCAGACGAGACCCGCTGATGCTGTCCATCAAGAACCTGCACGCCCGCGTCGAGGCCGCAGAAATCCTCAAGGGGCTCACCCTGGATCTGCCGGCGGGCGAGGTCCACGCCATCATGGGACCCAATGGTGCGGGCAAGTCGACCCTGTCCTATGTGCTGACCGGCCGCCAGGGCTATGAGGTGACGGACGGGACCGCGACCCTGGACGGCGAGGATCTGCTCAGCCTGGAAGCCAATGAGCGCGCCGCCCGCGGGGTGTTCCTGTCTTTCCAGTATCCGCTGGAGATCCCCGGCGTCCCGGCCATGACCTTCCTGCGGACGGCCATGAACGCCCAGCGCAAGGCGCGAGACGAGCCGGAAATCAGCGCCACCGACTTCCTGAAGCGAGCTCGCGAGGTGGCGGGCCAGCTGAAGATGGACTTCGACATGCTGAAGCGTCCACTCAATGTCGGCTTCTCCGGTGGTGAGAAGAAGCGGATGGAAATCTTTCAGATGGCGATGCTTTCGCCTCGCTTATTGATCCTGGACGAGACGGACTCCGGTCTCGATATCGACGCCCTGAAGATCGTCGCCGATGGGGTCAACGCCCTGCGCAGCCCCGACCGGGCCATGCTGGTCATCACGCACTATCAGCGCCTCTTGGACTATATCCGCCCTGACAAGGTGCATGTGCTGGCGGCTGGCCGTATCGCCGCGACGGGCGGACCCGAACTCGCCCACGAACTGGAGCGGGACGGCTACGATAAGTATGCGAGGGCCGCTTGACCCTCTCACTGGCTCTTGAGGCGAGAGACCTCTCGTACCTGCCCAGCCGCCGGGATGAGGACTGGCGCTGGACCGATCTACGCGGCCTGATCCGCGAACTGCCGGCCCCGTCGCCCGAGGTGACCGCGGACATGTCCCCCGGCCCGTTCGGCGACGAAGGTCAGGCCGAACTGCTGGTGGTCAATGGTCGGGTGCGCGGAGATGCGTCCCTGCTTTCCGTTGGTGAGGGCGAGGCGAGGGTGGTGCGCCTGCGTTTCGTCTCTGCGACGGCCGAGACCAGCCACAGGGTCAAGCTGGACGTCAATCTCGCCCCCGGAGCCCAGCTCACTCTGCTGGAATCCTATGAGGGGCAGGCGCCGGATTATCTGGCCGATGCTGCGCTGAGCGTTCGCCTGGAGGCCGGCGCCCGGCTGGAGCGGATTGTCTTGGCTGGCGACCATGCTGAAGGCGTCACCGTCAGCATCACCACTGTTTCCCTCGCCCCCGACGCAGAACTCTCGCAGACCGTGCTGACCGACGGGGCCCGCAGGCAGCGTCTGGAGACCCGGGTGGAGCATCCAGGGCAGGCCGCCGTCGTCCGCATGGATGGCGCCTATCTGGTCGCCGATCGTCGGCATGCCGACCTGACCACTGCGGTCAACCACGCCGGCGCGGACGGGACGACCGATCAGCTGGTCAAGGGCGTGGTGGCTGACCAGGGCCGCGGCGTCTTCCAGGGGCGGATCACCGTCAGTCCCGGGGCCGACCGCACCGATGCGCGAATGGGGCATCATGCCCTCCTGCTGTCGGACCGGGCCGAGGTCAACGCCAAGCCGGAGCTGCTGATCTTCGCTGATGACGTGGCCTGCGCCCATGGCAACACGGTGGGCGCCCTGGACGAGGACGCCCTGTTCTACGCCCAGCAGCGCGGGATCCCCGAGGCGGAGGCCCGAGCCATGCTGACCGAAGCCTTCATCGGCGAAGTGATCGACCGCATCGTCCATGACGGCGCCCGAGAGGTCGCCCGCGCCTGGGCCGCCGAGCGGCGGGTGGGCTGATGGCGTTTGACGTCGAGACGGTCCGCGCCCAGTTCCCCATCCTGCAGCGACAGGTGAACGGCCATCCGCTCATCTATCTGGACTCAGCGGCCTCGGCCCAGAAGCCTCAGGCCGTGATCTCGGCCATGAGCCGGGCCATGGAGACCTCCTACGCCAACGTGCATCGTGGCCTGCACACCCTGGCCAACGAGACCACCGAGGCGTTCGAGGAGGCCAGGGCCTCGGTGGCCCGGTTTATCGGCGCGGAGACCGACGAAGTGGTGTTCACCAAGGGCGCCACCGAAGCCATCAATCTGGTGGCGGCGGGCCTGGGCGCGCGCCTCCAGGCCGGCGATGAGATTCTGCTCACCCAGATGGAGCACCACGCCAACATCGTCCCGTGGCACTTCCTGCGCGAGCGCCTGGGGGTCGTGCTGCGGTTCGCGCCCGTCACCGAGGCCGGCGAGCTCGATCTGGCGGCCATGGGCGAGATGATTGGCCCGCGCACGCGGGTCGTGGCTTTCAGCCACATGTCGAACGTACTCGGCACCATCAATCCGGCCGCTGAGATCATCGCTATGGCCAAGGCGGCAGGCGCCCTGACCCTGGTCGATGGCTGCCAGGCGGTCGTCCATCAGGTGCTGGACGTCAAGGCGCTGGACGCCGACTTCTACGTCTTCTCTGGCCACAAGCTCTATGGGCCCACAGGGATCGGCGTTCTCTTCGGCAAGCGCGAGCGCCTGGACGAGCTGCCGCCCTATCAAGGCGGCGGAGAGATGATCGCCACCGTCACCGAGGACGCCATTACCTATGCGGACTCGCCGCACAGGTTCGAAGCCGGCACTCCGGCGATCATTGAGGCCATTGGCCTGGGCGCGGCCATTGAATGGCTGAACGGTCTCGACCGGACAGCCATCGCCGCCCATGAGTCAGCCCTTTACGCTCGCCTGCGCGACCAGCTCGCCGGGGCCAACTGGCTGCGGGTCATTGGCGAGGCGCCGGGCAAGGGGGCCATCCTCTCCTTCACCATGGAGGGAGCTCACGCCCATGATGTGGCCCAGATTCTTGATCGCTATGGCGTGGCTGTCCGCGCCGGCGCCCACTGCGCCGAACCATTGATGCGGCGCTTCGGGGTGACCTCGAGCGCCCGAGCCTCCTTTGGCCTCTACAACACCGAGGCTGAGGCTGACGCCTTCGCCGCCGCCCTTTTCAAGACTCAGACCTTTTTCGCGTGAACGCCATGGATGACGCCCCCGCCACCACCACCGACGCCACGCCCCTGTCCCAGGCGGACCTGGACAAGCTGACCGATCAGCTGATCGACAAGCTCAAGTCGGTCTATGATCCCGAGATCCCGGTCGACATCTACGAACTGGGCCTGATCTACAAGGTCGACGTTTCCGACGACAAGGACGTGGCCATCGAGATGACCCTGACTGCGCCGGGCTGTCCGGTCGCCGGTGAGATGCCGGGCTGGGTTCATGACGCCGTGATGGAGATTGGGGACATCCGTTCCTGCACGGTCGATCTGGTCTTTGACCCGCCTTGGGACCCCTCGCGGATGTCCGACGAGGCGAAGCTTCAACTCAACATGTTCTGAGCCCATATAGCCCACATGGAACAGCCCAACCTCGCCCCCGCGCCCCGCGCCCGCCGCCCGCGGCCCCAGGTGGTTTCCCTGACCGATGCAGCGGCGGCGCGCGTCCGGGACATCATGGCCCGGGCCGAAAAGCCCTATGCTGGCTTGCGGGTGGGGGTGAAGAACGGCGGCTGCGCAGGTCAGGAGTATGTCCTGGACTACGCCGAAGGGGCCGATCCCATGGATGAGGTGGTGGAAGACAAGGGTGTAACCATCCTGGTCGAACCCAAGGCGGTGCTGTTCCTTATCGGCACGGTGGTGGACTACGAGACCACCGCCCTGTCGTCCAAGTTCGTGTTCCGAAATCCCAATGAAACCGACGCCTGCGGCTGCGGTGAGAGCGTCACCATCGTGCCGCAGCCTGACCAGGCGTAGAGCGCGGTCAGCGGCCCTGGAACTGGGCCGGCCGCTTTTGCAGGAAGGCGACGACCCCCTCACGGGAATCCTCGGTCAGCCCAGCTTCACGCTGAACGACTCGTTCGGCATGCAGCTGCTCCGCCCACTCGGCGTCCAGGCCGTCCCAGACCAGCTTGCGAATATAGCCCAGGGCTTTCGGCCCAGTGGCGAGAGCCCGGGCCAGTTCCATGGCGGTGTCCATGAGTTCGGCGTCGGGCACGCAGCGATTGACCAGACCCCAGTCCAAAGCCGTGCGCGCCGGCAGCTTTTCGCCCAGAAGAGTGAGCTCCATGGCCCGGGCCTTGCCCACTAGCCGGCTCAGCAGATAGGTCGCGCCCCCGTCCGGAACGAGGCCAATACGGCGGAAGGCCTGCAGGAAATAGCCGCTCTCTCCAGCCACGATCAGATCACCCATCAGTGCGATCGAGCAGCCGATCCCGGCGGCCGCCCCGTTCACCGCCGTCACGATGGGGATTGGATAGTCCCGCATGCGCGTCACGAAGGGGTTGTAGACGGTCTCCAGGGCGCTTCCTGAATCTCGCGCCTGGGCTTGCATCTGATCCTGGGCTGCGGGCGCGTCGGCCCGACCGGACAGATTGGCGCCAGAGCAGAAGCCGCGGCCCTCGCCGGTGATGACCACGCAGCGGACGCCGGAATCGGCCTTGGCGAAGCCGGCCATGGCATCGTCCAACTCCGCCATCAGATCGAGGCCCGCAGCGTTCAGGGTTGAGGGGTCACAAAGGGTCACCACCGCCACGCCGTCGGCGACCGAGGTCTTAATCTTGTTGTAGGCCATGACGGAACTCCTCTGGTGCGCGGACTGCGATCCTGGAGGAACCTACGTTGCGTCAGCCAAGGAGGGAATGGGGGAGCCCCAATCCTCAGGCGGCGTCTGACAGGGGCTCTGCCATGCTGACCCGGTTGCGACCGCCATGTTTGGAGGCGTAAAGGGCCGCGTCTGCCCGTTCCATGAGGCTGTGGGCCGACTCTCCAGGGTGGCGCTCGGCGAAGCCTGCCGACACAGTGATATTGCCCAGGTCCTCGTTGGTCGAACGGCGTTTGAGCACCCGCGAGCCGATTTCTTCCCGGATTTCCTCGAGAGCCGCTGCGGCGGCCTGACGCTGCTCACTGGGGAATATGATGGCGAACTCTTCACCGCCATAGCGCGCGGCCAATCGCGGGGTGGCGCCCACCCGGCCGATGACGCTGGCCACATAGCGGATCACCTGATCACCGGTCTGATGGCCCCAGGTGTCGTTAAAATTCTTGAAGTGATCGATATCGATCAAGGCCAGGGTCAGGCACCCGCGGCTGCTCTCGGCCTCCTGGCAGGACCGCTCAAGCTCCTCGTCAAAGGCCTTCCGGTTGGCGAGGTTGGTGAGACCATCGGTGGTGGCTTCCCGGCGAACCAGTTCCAGGTGCTCGCGCAGGCGCGCGACCTCGCTGCTGGATTCGCTGAGCCGCTTCTCCAGGGACTGGTTCTCCAGTTGGACGCGCTGGGTAGCGCCTGCCAGAGTCTTCACGGTGGCTTCCAGGCTGGCGACGTCCTTTTCCGCAGCCAGGGACTGGCTGGCGCTGGCCAAGGTGAGGCCATAGGCCATGCTGGACTGCTTGGCTGAGTCAATCGCCGCTGACACAGAGGCCAATTCGCGACTCAGTTGATCCCCGGTGTCCCGGATCTGTTCATTGAGCTTGGCCTTCGGCAGATACAGCGCCGCAAGCTCCTCGCTTACCTGATCGGTGAAGGCCGCGCCGGCCGACAGCATGCGCGACATTTCCCGGCCAAGCGGCCCATCGGGCGCGGCCAGGAAGTGGATCCACAGTTCGAAATTGGTCGAGGTCGGCCAGATCCGATGCCGCTCCATCTCCTCGATGGCTTTGCGAGCCAGACCGAAGCCTTCGGGCCCTCTGAGCCTTATCTCGAGTTCATGGGACATTGACTGCCTTCCCTGCCCACCGCGGTCGACGGACGACCCCACGGATTCTCCCGCGTCTTGACGGTGATCCTAGGGGGCAGAGTCAAACGAGCGGTTAAAGCGATACCGCCGGTTGGCGTCTTAGTCGTTTCGCGTCGGGGTCGGCCGAAGCAGGAATGCCGGCGTGTCGCCGCCAAAGCCGCGAACCCCATTGCGGTGCTCGTCGGCTTCATCACGCACCTTGACGCCCCGGATCGGGCGCTCGGCCTGCCGCGTCGGGCGCTTTTGCGCCGGTTCGGGCGAGGGCGATGGCGCAACGGGTTCGGGCGTTGCCGGCTCGGCGGCGATCACCTTGTCCGGGCGCGCACGGGTCCGGGCGCGGCTGCGGGTCTTGGGCCGATCCTCGGGCGTTGACGGGCCTTCAGCCTGGGCCGGCGCGGCCTCGACCACTGGCGCGGCGGCGGCGACTTGTTCGCCCTCATCGCGGGCTGGCCGGCGACTGCGCGAGGCTGGGCGGGGCTCGCTCCGACGACCGTCACGACCACCCGCGCCACGTCCGCCGCCGCGGCCGCGATCATCGGTGAGGCTGCTCCAGTCCAGATCCAGAGGCGCCATCTCCGGCGTCTTGCCGATCAACTTCAGCACCTTGTCCAGGGACTTGGAGTCGGCCGGCGTGACGATCATGTAGGTCTCGCCGGTCCGGCCTGCGCGGCCAGTCCGACCGATGCGATGCACATAGTCGTCGGCGTGATGGGGAACGTCGTAGTTGAAGACGTGGCTGACGGCCGGGATATCCAGGCCGCGGGCGGCGACGTCGGAGGCCACCAGCAGTTTCAGCTCACCCTTGCGGAAGCTTTCCAGGGTCCGGGTCCGGGTGGCCTGATCAAGATCGCCGTGGATGGGGGAGGCGTCGAAGCCGTGGGTCTTGAGCGACTTGGCGACGATGTCGACTTCGGTCTTCCGGTTGCAGAAAACGATGCCGTTCTTCACGTCGGCCCGTTCCGCAAGGGCGCGCAGCGCTGCGCGCTTGGCCTTGGAATCTGAGACCGGCAGTTCTGTGATGTACTGGGTGATGGTCTCGGCGGTGGTGGCCGGGCGGCTTGCCTCGATCCGGGTGGGATCATTGAGGAACTGCTTGGTCAGCCGGGTGATCTCCGGCGGCATGGTGGCCGAGAAGAACAGCACCTGACGCTTGGGCGGCGTCATTTTGAAGATGCGCTCGATATCGGGGATGAACCCCATGTCGAGCATACGGTCGGCCTCGTCGACAACCAGCATCTGGACCCCGGTGAGCAGCAGCTTGCCGCGCTCGAAATGGTCCAACAGGCGACCGGGGGTAGCGATCAGTACGTCAACGCCACGGTCAAGCTTAGCTTCCTGATCACCGAACGAGACGCCGCCGATCAGCAGGGCCCAGCTGAGCTTGTGGTACTTGGCATACCGCTCGAAGGACATGGAGACCTGGTCAGCCAACTCTCGCGTCGGCGCGATCACCAGGGCTCGTGGCATCCGCGCCTTGGAGCGGCCGGCCGCCAGCCGATCAATCATCGGCAGGGTGAAGGCCGCGGTCTTACCCGTACCCGTCTGGGCGATCCCCAGGACATCGCGCCCGGCCAGGGCGACAGGAATCGCCGCCTCCTGAATGGGAGTCGCGTCGGTGTAGCCGGTTTCGGCGATGGCCTTCAGTGTCGAATCCGACAGGCCCAGAGAGGAAAATTCAGTCATTCATCGGCAAATCAAGATCAGCGGGCGTCACGTCGCGCCCCTGATCGACAAGCGCGGCGTGATCGACGCGCGCCGCGGAACATAGGCGGAAGCGCTTTTAAGTCAACGCATGTCACCCGGCTGGCTGCTGGGTGCGCAGATTGTTCGCGTGACGCGGTGGGCCTCAGACATCGAGATCTTCGGTGGCGAATTCCGCATTTTCCTGGATGAAGCGGAATCGAAGTTCGGCCTTGCGTCCCATGAGGGCCTCGACGAGGTCGATCACCGCCTCTTCGGAGCGGGGCAGGGTGACCCGGGCCAGGATCCGTTTGGCCGGGTCCATGGTGGTTTCCTTGAGCTGGGCGGGCATCATTTCGCCCAGTCCCTTGAAGCGCCCGATTTCGGGCTTCTTGCCCTTGAACTCCGTGGCCAGCAGCTCCTCGCGGTGGGCGTCGTCGCGGGCGTAGACCGTCTTGCCCCCGTGGCTGAGCCGGTAGAGGGGCGGCAGGGCCAGGAACAACCGCCCGGCCCGGATGAGCCCCGGCATGGTGCGATAAAAGAAGGTGATCAGCAGCGAGGCGATGTGGGCGCCGTCAACATCGGCGTCGGTCATGATGACGATGCGCTCGTAGCGCAGGTCCTCTTCCTTGAACTTCACGCCCGGCTGGACGCCGAGGGCCAGCATCAGGTCGCTGAGCTCCTTGTTGGCGCCGAGCTTGTCGGCGCCGGCCGAGGCCACGTTCAGGATCTTGCCGCGCAGGGGCAGGATGGCCTGGGTGCGACGGTCGCGCGCCTGCTTGGCGGAGCCGCCGGCCGAATCGCCCTCGACCAGGAACAGCTCGGTGCCATCTGAGGCCTGGATTGCGCAGTCGGCCAGCTTGCCGGGCAGGCGCAGCTTGCGGGTGGCTGAGGCCCGGGCGACGTCGCGGTCCTTGCGCCGCTTCAGCCGCTCTTCGGCGCGCTCGATGACAAAGGCCAGCAGGGCGCTGGCGGCCTTGGGCTGGGCGGTCAGCCAGTGGTCGAAGGGGTCCCGCAGGGCGGCCTCCACCAGGCGCTGGGCGTCGCTGGAGGAGAGGCGCTCCTTGGTCTGGCCCTGGAATTCAGGATTCTTGACGAAGACGCTGATGAGCGCGCCCGCCTGAGCGACCACGTCTTCGGCGGTAATCAGGGCGCCGCGCTTCTCATTGGTCAGCTCCGCATAGGCCTTGAGGCCGCGGGTGAGGGCCGCGCGCAGGCCCGCCTCATGGGTGCCGCCTTCGGGCGTCGGCACCGTGTTGCAGTAGGACCGCATGAAGCCATCAGCCTCACCGAAGCCCTCGGCGGTCCAGGTGATGGCCCATTCCACGGCGCCGGCCTCACCTTGACGGGTGAAACGCCCGGCGAAGGGCTCAGGCGTCACGGTCTCAAGCTTCTCGACCTGTTCAGCCAGATAGTCGGCCAGGCCGTTGGGGAAGCGGAACACCGCCTCAGCCGGGGTCTGGTCCTGGATGCGGGCGGGATCGCATTTCCAGCGAATTTCGACGCCGCCGAACAGATAAGCCTTTGATCGCGCCATCCGGTAGAGCCGGGCGGGCTTGAACGCCGCGCCTTCGCCGAAGATCTGCGGGTCGGGCAGAAAGCGGATCATCGTGCCGTGCTTGCGGCTGGGTTGGCCCTTTTCGATGGGGGCCAGCGGCTTGCCGCGGGCGAAGGACTGGCGCCACTCGAACCCGTCCTTCCAGGCCGTCACCTCGACCAGTTCAGACAGGGCGTTCACCACCGAAACGCCAACCCCGTGCAGGCCGCCGGAGGTCTCATAGGCCTTACCGGAGAACTTCCCGCCCGAGTGCAGCACGGTCATGATGACTTCCAGGGCCGACTTGCCCGGGTGCTTGGGGTGAGGGTCGACGGGAATACCGCGGCCGTCGTCCTTGACGCTGAGATAGCCGTCGGCGTCGAGGCTGACCTCGATAAACTTGGCGTGGCCAGCGACGGCCTCGTCCATGGCGTTGTCCAGCACCTCGGCGAACAGGTGGTGCAGGGCCCGTTCGTCGGTGCCGCCGATGTACATGCCCGGCCGCTTGCGCACCGGCTCCAGGCCTTCGAGAACCTCAATGTCCTTGGCCGAGTAGCCCCCTGCAGGTCCCACCGCAGGCGCTGTCTGGGGCGCGGCCGTACTGGGCCTTGGCTCAGAACTCTGGGCCATGGGTGAGGCAGGCGCCGGGTTCAGGGCGTCGTCGAACAGGGAGGCTTGGGGAGGGGCCTTGGACATTGGCTCGGAAGCTGGGGCGATTCGGGAGACCCCGATATGAATCGGGGGCCAAGACAAATCAATGCGCAGAGGACGGGAAGGAAAAAGGGCCGCAGCTTACGCCGCGGCCCCTCAAAACCAACCTCAGAAGATGAGGCTTAGCACTTGTAGTACATGTCGAATTCGACCGGGTGCGGATGCAGTTGCAGGCGCATCACCTCTTCCATCTTCAGCTCGATATAGCCGTCGATGAAGTCGTCATCCATCACGCCGCCCTTCTTGAGGAAGGCGCGATCCTTGTCGAGGTTCTCCAGAGCTTCGCGCAGGGAGCCGCAGACTTCCGGAACCTTCTTCTGCTCGCGCGGCGGCAGGTCATAGAGGTTCTTGTCCATGGCCGGACCCGGATCGATCTTGTTCTCGATCCCATCGAGGCCAGCCATCAGCAGGGCCACAAAGGTCAGGTACGGGTTGCCCATCGGGTCGGGGAAGCGGGCTTCGATGCGCTTGGCCTTGGGCGAGTCCACATGCGGGATGCGGATCGAGGCCGAGCGGTTGCGCGACGAATAGGCCAGCTTCACCGGGGCTTCGTAGCCGGGCACCAGGCGCTTGTAGCTGTTGGTGGTGGAGTTGGCGAAGGCGTTGATGGCCTTGGCGTGCTTGATGATGCCGCCGATGTACCAGAGGCACTCCTGCGACAGGCCGGCATACTTGTCGCCGGCGAACATGGGCTGGCCGTCCTTCCAGATCGACTGGTGGACGTGCATGCCCGAGCCGTTGTCGCCGAACATCGGCTTGGCCATGAAGGTGGCAGTCTTGCCATAGGCGGCCGCCACGTTGTGGATGACGTACTTATAGAGCTGCATCCGGTCAGCCATGGTCAGCAGATCGGAGAACTTCAGGCCCAGTTCGTGCTGGGCGGGCGCCACCTCGTGGTGGTGCTTTTCAGGCTGCATGCCGAGCTCGCCCATGACGGCCAGCATTTCGCCACGCAGGTCTTGAGCGGAGTCCACAGGGTTGACCGGGAAGTAGCCGCCCTTGGGGCCCGGCCGATGGCCCATATTGCCCTCGGCATATTCCTTGGACGAGTTCACCGGCAGCTCGGTGGAGTCGAAGGCGTAGCCGGTGTTGTGGCCGGCCGTGGACCAGCGGACGTCGTCGAACAGGAAGAACTCGGCCTCGGGGCCGAAATAGACGGTGTCGCCGATGCCGGCGGCCTTCACATAGTTCAGGGCCGCCTTGGCGATGGAGCGCGGGTCGCGGTTGTAGGGGGTGTTGGTGTCGGGGTTCAGGACGTCGCAGAACAGGCACAGCGTCGTCTGCTGATAGAAGGGGTCGATATAGGCCGAGTTCAGGTCCGGCCGCAGCTTCATGTCCGACTCGTTGATGGCCTTCCAGCCGACGATGGAGGAGCCGTCGAACATGGTGCCGTCAGTCAGGAACTCGTCATCGATCAGGTCGATGTCGAAGGTGACATGCTGCATCTTGCCGCGAATGTCGGTGAAGCGGACGTCGACATATTTGACGTCCTTCTCAGCGATCATATCCAGAATGTCTTTGGCGGTGGTCATGGCGGTTATCCCCTAACTCGCGTGATAGGTCAGAACGTCAAACCGCAAGCGCGCCGGTTTCACCGGTGCGAATGCGCAGAACCTCGATGATTTCGGAGACGAAGATCTTTCCGTCGCCGATGCGGCCCGTACGCGCCGCGGTGGTGATCGCCTCAAGGGCGCTGTCGAGCTGGTCGTCAGCGACCACCACCTCGATTTTGATCTTGGGCAGGAAGTCCACGACGTATTCCGCGCCGCGGTACAGTTCGGTTTGCCCCTTCTGCCGTCCATAGCCCTTGGCCTCAAGGACGGTCATGCCCTGGACGCCCAGTTCCTGCAGGGCCTCCTTCACCTCATCGAGCTTGAAGGGTTTGATGACGGCTTCGATCTTCTTCATGTGGCCTCGTCGGACTGAACGCGCCGCCCTGCCTGAGGGGGTGGAATGGACGGAGCATACCGGGGCGCGAGACGACAAGAGGGCCCTGGCCTCGCTCGGGACCCGACGCCCTCGAAATCGACCGGCGCCCGAAAAATGGGCGCCTGGCGCCCAAGTCTTGTGCGATGCGGAAATGGCCTTGTGAGCCGCCGTCAGCCCCCTAGGATCGCGCAGCGTTGTTGGGTGTGGAGGCGTCGTCATGGAAGATAGAACCCCAGTTCTGATTGGGGCGGGACAATTCACCTATCGCGGTGAACCGCAGGATTCTCCCTCGCCGACCCAACTGCTGAAGATTGCAGCGCTCGCCGCGGCTGAGGACGCCGGTCTCTCGCCCGCCGCGCTGTCAGGGATCGACAGCTTGGCCGTGGTCGGGTTCACGGTGGATGCGCCAGGCGGGGGGCGGCCCACCCCGCACAGCTCAAACCCGCCCCAGAGCCTGGCGAGCCGGCTCGGCGCAAAGCCCGGCTGGTCAGTCTATTCCCACATGGGCGGCAACAGCCCCCAGCAACTCATCAATGTCCTGTGTGAGCGCATCGCCAAGGGGGAAACTCGTCTTGGCCTGGTGGCGGGCTGCGAGTTCCTGGGCTCGGCCACCAAGCGGCTGACCCGCGGGATCGGCTTCGATGACTGGAACGAGGATCTTGAGCTGGCGGCGCCGGAGCGGATCGGTGACCCCCGCCCGGGGGCCACGCCCTATGAAGCCCGCCACGGCCTTGGGCGCCCAATCAACACCTATCCGCTGTTTGAGAACGCCCTCAGGGCGCGGGATGGCCGCAGCGTCGCTGACCATCAGGCCCGCCTGGGGGCGCTTTTTGCTCCATTTACCGAGGTTGCGGCGCAGAATCGCGACGCCTGGTTCCCCATCGCCCGGACCGCCGAAGAACTGATCACCGTCACCGACCGCAACCGGATGGTCGGCTTTCCCTACACCAAATACCTCAACGCCATCATGGATGTGGACCAGTCGGCCGGGGTCCTGGTCGCAAGCCTGGCCATGGCTCGGGAACTGGGCGTGCCGGAGGACAGACTGGTCTATCTGCACGGCTGCGCCGATGCGGCTGATCTCTGGTATCCCCTTGAGCGTCAGAACTTTCACTCCAGTCCAGCCATGCGTCTGACCGGCGCGCGGGCCCTGGAGATGGCTGGGGTCAGTCTCGCCGAGATCGGACACTTCGACCTCTATTCCTGCTTCCCCGTAGCCGTGGAGATCGGCGCGGAGGAACTGGGCCTCGCCCTGGATGATCATCGGGGGCTTACCGTCACCGGCGGGCTGCCTTACGCAGGGGGGCCTGGAAACAATTATGCGATGCATTCCATCGCCGTGATGATGCGGCGGCTCCGTTCCGCCCGGGAAGACTACGGGCTGGTCACCGCCAATGGCTGGTTTCTGACCAAGCAGTCGACGGGGGTCTATTCCTGCCGCGCGCCGAACGCGCCCTTTGAACGCCAGGATCCCGCGATCATCCAACGCCAGATCGACGCCCTGCCGCATCCGGTTGTCACAGAGACCCCCCAGGGTCGCGCGGTGATCGAGACCTACACTGTTGTCCACGGCCGCGAAGGCTATCTGATGGGAATCGTGGTCGGCCGGGACGATGCCGACCGCCGCTTTGTGGCTCACACCCCGACCGACCCCGCCGTACTTGCCAGCCTGGAGTCGGTGGAATCGGTTGGCCGGACGGGTACGGTGGGCCCGGCCTCCGAGGGCCAACGCAACCTCTTTGTTCCGGACTGAACCCATGCCGCGCCTCTATCTGATCCGCCACGGAAAGCCCGCCGCCAGCTGGGGTGGCCACGATGACGATCCGGGGTTGGACGACACGGGGCGGGGCCAGGCCGCCGCGGCCCGCGATTTCCTGTTGGCTCTGCCGGAGAACGAACGGCCCCGTCTGGTGGTGTCGTCCCCCCTGGCCAGATGCCGGGAGACGGCCGAGCCGACCGCTGCGGCCCTGGGGGTCCCGGTCGAGATCGATCCGGGGGTGGGGGAGATTCCGACCCCGTCAGCCCTGGCTCCAGAAGCCCGGGGAGAGTGGCTCCGTCAGGCCTTTCAGGGGGTCTGGTCTGATATCGAAGGGGATCTCGACTATGACCAGTGGCGTAAGCAGGTGGCTCAGGCGTTGGTGCGCCGGGGCGATACTGCGGTGTTCAGCCACTTCGTCGCCATCAACGCGGTGGTCTCCCTGCTGACCGGCGTGGAACAGGTGGTGAGCTTCCGCCCAGACCACACCTCAATCACTATCTTAGAAACAGATGGTAATAATCTGATTTTGATTAAAAAAGGACGGGAAGCCTCCACGGGCGTCCTTTGATTGATCGGTTCGGAGGTTCCGTGGCGCCGAGACAGATTCTGACCAGCGCCGAAATGGCCGCTGCGGATCGCGCAGCGGTCTCGGCGGGGACGCCTGCGGTCGACCTCATGGCGCGGGCGGGCGCTGCAGTCGCCGCTGCAGTGGTGGAGCGGTTCACCCCCCGACAGACCCTTGTGCTGTGTGGCCCAGGTGACAATGGCGGCGACGGATATGTCGTCGCTCGCCTACTGGCCGAGAAGGGCTGGCCCGTACAGGTCGCCGCATCGTCTGCGCCCCGGTCTGACAGCGCCAGGACTATGGCCGAGCAGTGGCGCGGCGCCATTGGGGATCTGACCCAGGATGTGGCCGCCGACCTCTATATCGACGCTCTATTTGGCGCTGGCCTGTCAGGTCCGTTGAGCGGCGACGTCGCGCGGGTGGTTCAGCATCTGGCGGCCATGCCGGAGCATGTGGTGGCCATCGATGTCCCCAGCGGACTGCCCGGCGACACCGGGCAACCCCAAGGGGTCTGCGGGCGGGCAGGGCTGACTGTGACCTTCCATGCCCGTAAGCCGGCCCATGTGCTCGAACCAGGCTGCGGGCGGTGCGGCGAGGTCATTGTCGCCGATATCGGTCTCGCCCCGAGTGATGCGACCCTGTTTGAGAATGGCCCGGATCTCTGGAGCTCGCGCTTCCCCTGGCCCGTCAGCAGCTCTCACAAGCATGCCCGGGGACGGATGGTGGTGGTGAGTGGCCCGGCCTGGAGCACTGGGGCTGGGCGACTGGCCGCCCGGGCGGGGCTACGAATCGGGGCCGGTGTCGTGACCGTGCTGTCGCCAAGCGACGCGCTGGCCGCCAACGCCGCCCACCTTGAGGCGGTCATGCTGCGTCCGTTCGACACCGAATCTGAGCTGGAGGCCCTGGCCACGGATGTGGACGCCGCGGTCATTGGTCCGGCGGCTGGGGTCAGCGAGACCACCTTGATGAATGTCCTGGCCCTGGCCCGCACAGGCGCAGCGCTGGTGCTCGACGCCGACGCCATCACAGTGTTCCAGCAGGACCCCGAAGAGCTGTTCTCCGTTCTGGACCGCGATGACGTGCTGACCCCACATCAGGGGGAATTCAAGCGTCTGTTTCCAGGGGTTCTCGAGGGCGCGCCCGAGCGCATTTCGGCCACCCGCCGGGCGGCGGAACTGGCAGATGCGGTGGTCCTCCTCAAGGGGCCTGACACCGTCGTGGCGGCTCCCGATGGTCGGGCCGCCGTGGCGCTCAACGGATCGCCCTGGCTGGCCACCGCCGGCAGCGGGGATGTGCTGGCGGGCTATATCGGCGGTCTGGTCGCACAGGGCATGGACAGTTTCGATGCGGCCTGCGCGGCCGCCTGGATCCACGCGGAGGCCGCCCATGCCCACGGCCCAGGCCTGATCGCCGAGGACCTGCCTGGCCTGACGCCGGGTGTGTTGCGAGGACTCTACGTCGCTCGCTAGACCTTGGCCATTCGCTCTGCTAGGCGCTGAGGGGTCGCCCTCGGAGCCCCGGGCCTTGACCCACACGCCTGTCGTCTTCGCCAATCGTCCCATGCCTGTATATGCAGGCGACGCGGTCGTGCGCGCAGATTTAGCCGGTGGGAAGAGGACCCAGGTTTAGCCGCAGCATCTGACGGCGCCGCCTTCTCTCACCCTTCGGATTTGACGACGGGTGAGGCGGTGGCGCCAGATCCCGTCGTCCGAGCTCAAATCGGACACCGGTCCATGACCAGTTACACACCCCAACTCATCGGCGCGCTTGCGCTCTTCGCCTTCGCGTCTTCGATTACGCCTGGCCCGAACAACGCCATGCTGATGGCTTCAGGCGCCAACTATGGCTTCGTGCGAACCTTGCCGCACCTGGCTGGCGTGGTGCTGGGGTTCGCGCTGCTGCTGTTGTCGGTGGGCTTTGGTCTGGGCGGCGTTTTCGCCGCTGTCCCCCTGGCTCAAACCGTGCTGAAGGGCCTGGGCGTCGCTTATCTCGTCTGGTTGGCCTGGAAGATCGCTACAGCCGGCGGAATGGGGGAGGGGACCGCTCCGCGCCGCCCCTTCACCTTCCTCCAGGCAGCAGGCTTCCAGTGGGTCAATCCCAAGGCCTGGACCATGGCTGTCGGCGTGGCCGCCGCCTATGTGCCGCAGCAGGGCGGGGCGGCCGACATGCTGTTGGCCGGGCTGGTGGTCTTTTTGATCAGCATCCCGTCTGCGGCGGTCTGGGCGGGGTCCGGTGTGGCGCTGCGCCGGCTCCTGGAGCGGCCTGGCGCTCTGAGGATATTCAACTGGACGATGGCCGCCCTGCTGGTCGCCTCGCTCACCCCCATCTTCATCGAATTGGTCCAGGCCGTGACAGGGGCCGGCAAGGCGGCTTGACGCCGATGGCCAAACCGCCGATGGCATGGGCCGAATGCGGGCGTGGCGGAACTGGTAGACGCACTGGATTTAGGTTCCAGCGCCGCAAGGCGTGGAGGTTCGAGTCCTCTCGCCCGCACCACCTTTGCACTTGGACAGGGAAGGCGCCCGTGACATAAGGGCGCCCTCCCGCCGCCTCGACGTAGGCGGCGCTTCCCGTTTCACCATTAGGCGGACCGTCAAGAGCGCGTGACAGCGCCCCGGAGTCCGGAAGCAAGAATGTCGATGCAGATCGTTGAAAAGTCCGGTGAAGGCCTGAGCCGCGTTTACGGCGTCACTGTTCCGGCCGCCGACCTGGCCGAACGCCTGGACGCGCGCATCACCGAGATCACCCCCCAGCTCAACATCAAGGGCTTCCGCCCGGGCAAGGTGCCGCCGGCCCATGTGCGCAGGGTCCATGGCAAGGCCCTGATGGCCGAACTGGTCGAACAGACCATTACTGAGTCCACTCAGAAGGTGCTGGAAGACAACAAGCTGCGCCCCGCTGGCGAGCCGGATCTGAAGCCCGAGGGCGACCTGCAGGACGTGGTGGACGGCAAGGCCGATCTGTCGTTCGAGATCGCCCTGGAGATCATGCCGGAGTTTGACCCGGTCGATCCCGCCACCCTGGAGCTGGTCCGTCCCGTCTATAAGCCGGGCGACGACGAGGTCGACGAGGCCCTGGCTGAGCTCGCCAAGCAGAACCGCAGCTTCGAGCCGCGCACTGGCAAGACCGTCAAGGCCAAGGACGGCGATCAGGTCACCATCGACTTCGTCGGCAAGATCGACGGAGAGGCCTTCGAAGGCGGTTCGGCCGAGGGCGCGCAGCTCGTGCTGGGGTCGGGAACCTTCATCCCGGGCTTTGAAGACCAGCTGGTCGGCGCCAAGCCCGACACCGACGTGGTGGTCAAGGTGACCTTCCCCGAGGAATACCAGGCCGCCCACCTGGCCGGTAAGGAAGCCGAGTTCGAGGTCAAGGTGACCGCGGTTTCCGCTCCGGTCGAGACCGTGGCTGACGACGCCTTCGCCGAGAAGCTAGGTATCGAGAGCCTGGAAAAGCTGAAGGGCCTGCTGCGAGACAATATCGAGCAGCAGTATGTGAGCGCCTCGCGCTTCAAGCTGAAGCGCGCCCTGCTGGACGCGCTCGACAGCAAGCACGACTTCCCCCTGCCGCCGAAGATGGTTGAGGCCGAGTTCGCCGCCATCTGGACCCAGGTCCAGCAGGACAAGGCGCAGGAATCCCTGCCCCCGGAGGACGCGGGCAAGTCTGACGAACAGCTGGAGTCGGAATACCGCAAGATCGCTGAGCGCCGGGTGCGCCTGGGGCTCGTCCTGGCCGAAATCGGCCGGGTCAACAACGTCCAGGTGACCGAGCAGGAGCTGCTGGAGGCCATGCGTCAGGAGGCCATGCGCTATGGCCCCCAGGCTCAGCAGGTCTTTGACATGTTCCGCCAGAACCCCAACGCCCAGGCCCAACTTCGCGCGCCCATTTTTGAGGACAAGGTCGTCGACCTGATCGTCGAGAAGGCCAAGGTCGAGGACAAGGACGTCAGCAAGGATGAGCTGATGGCCGAAGACGATCTTCCGGAAGGCTATGGCGAGTAAGTCTTGCGTGTCACGCCCCAGCGGCGCGACAATGTGATTGCGGATCCCGGCGTGGCCTGCAGGCTGCGCCGGGATCATGCATTTTAGGGCTTCCGAAAGGGCCGGCGTCGGAGGGTCGCCTTGCAACCGGCCGCCGCAGACGCGATATCGGAAGAGACGGCGGCGATCAGACGTTCGCCAATCGAGAAGGGCTCTTAAGCTTATGCGTGACCATGTGACCACCGCGCTCAACCTCGTGCCCATGGTGGTCGAACAGACCAGCCGCGGCGAACGCGCCTTCGACATTTTCTCCCGGCTGCTGAAGGAACGAATCATCTTCCTCAACGGCCCGGTCGAGGACGGCATGGCCGCCCTGATCTGCGCCCAGCTTCTCTATCTGGAGTCCGAGAACCCCAAGAAAGAGATCTCCATGTACATCAACTCGCCGGGCGGGATCGTCACCTCCGGCCTGGCGATCTACGACACCATGCAATACGTGAAGAGCCCGATCTCCACCGTCTGCATGGGCATGGCGGCCTCCATGGGCTCGTTCCTGCTGATGGCCGGCGAGAAGGATCAACGGATCTCGCTGCCCAACGCCCGCATCATGGTTCACCAGCCCTCGGGCGGGTACACCGGCAAGGCCTCGGACATCCAGCGGCACGCTGAGGACATCATCAAGACCAAGGGCCGTCTGAACGAGCTTTATGCTAAGCACACCGGCCAGCCGATTGAGGTGGTCGAGGCGACCCTCGACCGCGACCACTTCATGACCGCCGAAGAAGCCAAGGCCTGGGGCCTGGTGGATCACGTCTACGAGCGGCGCTCCGAAGACTAAGGCTTAGGCCGCGCGGCGCTTGAGCGCGTCGCGCGGCTGACTGGCGTTAGCCTTAGACCTTGCCACCTCGATACTGCGGTTCCATGACCTGGGGATACTGGTCGGGGCGCGCCAGATAGTAGGCGACCCCCTGGGAGTCATGCTCACCCTCGACGGCGCTGTTGTAAATTCGGCCATCAAAGCCGCCCCGTTCGGCGCGCTTGGCCTGGCGCGCAGCTTCCACGTCTCCAGGGCTGAGGCCAGCGGCGGCGATCAGCGTCGCGATCACCTCGAGGACATCAGCCAACTCCTCGACCAGATCGTCTGGCCCGGCGCTTGCGACCTCCTGGGCCTCCTCCAAGAGCTTCGCCTTCAGGGCGGCCAGGAATGCGGCGTCGTCCAGGCGGTGGCAGAAGACTGACAGCCCCTGGTCGCGCATCATTTGCGGCAGGCCATCGCGGATCAGCTTCTCCACCCGAAACCGCATCACGGGGATTCCTTGAACACCCGGTAGCCGGGCTCCTCTGCGATCTTCAGCATTTCCCGGTCGCCGCTGGTGTCGCCATAGGCCGCCCGCAGGCGAAGGTCGGGGCCAAAGACCGATTGCAGCCGCGCGACCTTCTCCGGCCCCCGGCAATTGCGCCCCTCGAACATTCCCGCCACCCGGTCCTCCGAATCGAAGGCCAGGCGGGTGGCGATCAGATGATCAGCGCCCAGGCCGCGGGCGAAGGGCTGAACGATGATGTCGGGGGAGGCCGTGACGATCACCATGGTGGCCCGGCGCCCGCGCCAGCGCCGCCAGGTGTGCAGGGCGTCTGGACGCAGCAGGCGCGGCGCATAGGCCTCGGCGAAGGCCCGCGCCTCAGCCTCGAGTTCGGCCCGTGGCGTACCCAGGAGAAATTCGCGCACCGCTGCGGCCTTGATGCGCCCTCGGTTGCGGTGGAAGAGATAGGCGGCGCCCGAAGGGGCCAGTCGACGCATGCCCCGGGCATAGCGCGCCGCGCCCGCTCGCCAGCGGAGAAAGGCGGTAAAGCTGTCCTTGGTCGTGAGCGTGCCATCGAAATCGAAGGCTACGATGCCGGTGTCGTCAGCCGGATCGTCCATTATTCCCCCAAAATAATCGCAGCTTGCGCCGAAATAGCGCAGTCAGGCCCCAAAGGCGCAATCGCTTGCCCGACCCCTGCCAGAAGCGGGCCGGAACCGATTTGCAGTCCGGCGTCTCCATTTTCCCCTTTTCCGGGGCCGGAGGCGTGGGGTGACTTGCGTCAATCCGATACAATCCCATCTAGAGATTCGAAATTGCGCGCCATCGGGCCGGGCGGGCCGCCACCCCAGCCTTTGCGGGAAGGCTTGTGATCCTGGCGCGGATCGGGGAATGTCAAGGATTAGACAACCCCCGGCGTGTATCCTGCAAGGACGGCGGGAAATCGCCGCCCGCGCCATGGGCGCGGATTCGACCGGCGTCGTCGAGAGAGTGAGACTGAACATGACCAAGGCCGCGAGCGGGGACTCCAAGAGCACGCTGTATTGCTCCTTCTGCGGAAAGAGCCAGCATGAAGTCCGCAAGCTCATCGCGGGCCCAACGGTGTTCATCTGCGACGAATGCGTTGAGCTCTGCATGGATATCATTCGCGAGGAGCACAAGATCTCCTTCGTGAAGTCGAAGGACGGCGTGCCGACGCCCCGCGAGATCCGCGAAGTTCTCGACGACTATGTGATTGGACAGGACCACGCCAAGAAGGTGCTCTCAGTGGCGGTCCACAACCACTATAAGCGGCTGAATCACGCTTCGAAAAACAACGATGTTGAGCTGGGCAAGGCCAACATCATGCTGATCGGGCCGACGGGTACGGGTAAGACCCTGCTGGCTCAGACGCTCGCGCGCATCATCGACGTGCCGTTCACTGTGGCCGACGCCACGACCCTGACCGAAGCCGGCTATGTGGGCGAAGACGTCGAGAACATCATCCTGAAGCTGCTGCAGGCGGCTGACTACAACGTGGAGCGGGCGCAGCGAGGCATCGTCTATATCGACGAGGTCGATAAGATCAGCCGCAAGTCCGACAACCCCTCCATCACCCGCGACGTGTCGGGGGAGGGCGTTCAGCAGGCCCTGCTGAAGATCATGGAAGGCACCGTGGCCTCGGTGCCGCCCCAGGGCGGGCGCAAGCACCCCCAGCAGGAATTCCTGCAGGTGGACACCACCAACATTCTGTTCATCTGCGGCGGCGCTTTCGCGGGCCTGGACAAGATCATTTCCGCCCGCGGGCAGGGGACCTCGATCGGCTTTGGGGCGAAAGTCTCCGATCCAGACGAGCGTCGGACCGGCGAGATCTTCCGGAAGGTGGAGCCTGACGACCTGCTGCGCTTCGGTCTGATCCCCGAGTTCATCGGTCGTCTGCCTGTCATCGCCACCCTGGACGACCTTGATGAAGAGGCCCTGGTCAAGATCCTGACCGAGCCCAAGAACGCATTCGTCAAACAGTACCAGCGCCTGTTCGACATGGAGAATGTCGGCCTGACCTTTACGGACGACGCCTTGAACGCGGTGGCCCGCAAGGCCATTGCGCGCAAGACTGGCGCCCGGGGGCTGCGCTCCATCCTGGAAGGCATCCTGCTCGACACCATGTACGAGCTGCCGACCTATGATGGGGTCGAAGAGGTGGTGGTTAACGCCGAGGTGGTCGAAGGTCGCGCTCAGCCGCTGATCATCTACGCCGAGCGGCGGGACAAGGGAGGGGCGGCTTAAGCGCCGTCCCAATTCCCTATTTCTGTTGCGGCGCCGAAGACAAGTTGTCACGCGCCGGACCGGCGCCGCTTGAACGGCCGCCCGAAGCGTCCACATAAATAGTCTGAAGACACCGCCACACCGGCGGACGGACCGTCCGACTCAGGCGCATCGTCTGACGTAACCGCGGTCCGAGGGTCGCGCCCTGCTTTTTCTACGAGGGGGCCGACCGGGAGTGAAAGCATATGTCTGAGACCAAGAAGACCCTTCCTGTCCTTCCCTTGCGGGACATTGTCGTGTTCCCGCATCAACCCGTGCCGCTGTTCGTCGGGCGGGAAAAATCCGTGCGGGCGCTCGAAGAGGCCATGCGCGATGAAGGCAAGGACATCCTTCTGCTGACCCAGAAGGACAAGGACGACGATGATCCCTCGCCCATCGCCATCTATGAGATCGGCGTCGTCGCCACCATCCTCCAGCTGCTGAAACTGCCCGATGGGACGGTCAAGGTGCTTGTGGAGGGCAAGACCCGCGCCGCGGTGACCCGCTACACTGACCAGGCGGACTATTACGAGGCGGAGATCGCCGACCTGCCGGAGGACGCCCTGGCGTCGTCGGAGGCTGAGGCCCTGAGCCGAGCGGTCGTCGAGCAGTTTGAGTCCTATGTGAAGCTCAACAAGAAGGTGCCGCCGGAGGCCCTGGCGGCCATGCCGCAGATCGACAATCCCGGCGAGCTGGCCGATCGCGTGGCCTCGCACCTGTCGGTGAAGATCAGCGAGAAGCAGGCCCTGCTCGAAATCTTCGATGTCGTGAAGCGTCTGGAGAAGGTCTACGCCCTCATGGAGGGCGAGATCTCGGTCATGCAGACCGAGAAGAAGATCCGGAACCGCGTGAAGCGGCAGATGGAGAAGACCCAGCGCGAGTACTATCTCAACGAGCAGATGAAGGCGATCCAGCGCGAGCTGGGCGAGCAGGACGACACCCGTGACGAGCTCAATGAGCTCGAAAAGCGGATCAAGAAGACCAAGCTCTCCAAGGAAGCGCGGACCAAGGCTGAGGCTGAGCTTAAGAAGCTCCGCTCGATGAGCCCGATGTCAGCGGAATCGACCGTCGTCCGGAACTACCTCGACTGGCTGCTGTCGATCCCCTGGGGCAAGGCCAAGCAGAAGCCGATCGATCTGGCTCGGGCCGAAGAGATCCTGGATGAGGATCACTACGGTCTGGAAAAGGTGAAGGAGCGTATCCTGGAATACCTGGCCGTTCAGGCGAGGACGGGCGCGCTGAAGGGTCCGATCCTGTGCCTGGTCGGTCCTCCAGGGGTCGGCAAGACGTCGCTCGGGCGCTCCATCGCCAAGGCGACGGCGCGGGAATTTGTGCGCGTTTCCCTGGGGGGTGTGCGCGACGAAGCTGAGATCCGTGGCCACCGTCGGACCTATATCGGCTCCATGCCGGGCAAGATCATCCAGTCGATGAAGAAGGCCAAGACCACCAACGCCTTCTTCCTGCTGGACGAGATCGACAAGATGGGCGCCGACTATCGCGGCGATCCGGCCTCGGCCCTGCTTGAGGTGCTGGATCCGTCGCAGAACTCCACCTTCGCCGACCACTATCTGGAGGTGGACTACGACCTGTCGCCGGTGATGTTCGTCACCACGGCCAACTCTCTCAACATGCCCCAGCCCCTGCTGGACCGCATGGAGATCATCCGCATCCCCGGCTACACCGAGGATGAGAAGGTCGAGATCGCCAAGCGTCACGTCCTGCCCAAGCTGACCAAGGACCATGGGCTGACGCCCGAGGAGTTCGTGGTTTCCGAAGACACCATCCGCGACCTCATCCGCTATTACACGCGGGAGGCCGGGGTGCGTTCGCTGGAGCGGGAACTGGGCAACCTGGCCCGCAAGACGGTGCGGGATCTGGCCCGGGAACAGGTGGAGACCATCACCATCGATCCCGACCGGCTGGCCAAGTATGCCGGGGTGCGAAAGTACCGCTACGGGGAGATGGACGCCGAGGATCAGGTCGGGATCATCACGGGCCTGGCCTATACCGACTTTGGCGGCGACATCCTGACCATCGAGGCGGTCAAGATGCCCGGTAAGGGTCGCATGTCCATCACGGGCAACCTGAAGGACGTGATGAAGGAGTCGATCGCCGCGGCCAATTCCTACGTCCGCAGCCGGGCCACCCAATTCGGGATTGAGCCGCCTGCCTTTGAAAAGACTGACGTGCACATCCATGTGCCTGACGGGGCCACGCCCAAGGACGGTCCGTCCGCCGGCGCCGCCATGGCCACGGCTATCGTCTCGGTCCTGACCGGCATTCCGATCCGCAAGGACATCGCCATGACCGGCGAGGTCACCCTTCGCGGCCGGGTGACGGCCATCGGCGGCCTGAAGGAGAAACTGCTCGCGGCTCTGCGTTCAGGGGTCAAGACTGTCCTGATCCCGCAGGAGAACGAGAAGGATCTGGCGGACATTCCGGCCAAGGTGAAGGAGGCCCTGGAGATCATCCCGGTGAACACCATGGATGAGGTTCTGGTGCGCGCCCTGACCCGCTTGCCTGATCCGATCGAGTGGACCGAGCCCCCGACCAAGGGACCGGTCGCCGGTGATGACGGCGAGGCCGAAGCGATCATGACCCACTGAGGGTCAGACCGTTTCCATACCGAACAACAGGCGGCGCGGGCTCACCCCCGCGCCGCTTTGTTTGACGCGCCTGCTGAAGCCCGCATAATCCCTTGGCGCGAAGGACCTCGCCGCTGCCGGCGCTTCGCGAAAAACAGAAAAAGGGCAGGGAGAGGAAACCACCATGACCAAGGCTGAACTGGTTTCGGCGATGGCTGAGAAGGCCGGGATCACCAAGTCACAGGCAAAGGACGCCCTGGAGGCCTTTGTCGACTCCGTCACGGGGTCGCTGAAAGGGGGGGAGGAGGTGCGTCTTGTCGGTTTCGGCAGCTTCGTGCCGGTGAGCCGCGCCGCTGGAGTCGCCCGCAATCCGCGGACAGGCGAGAGCGTCAATCGACCCGCGTCGCAAACCGCGCGCTTTCGCATCGGCGAAGGGCTGAAGAACGCCCTGAACAGCTGATCAGGACGGGGCTGTCAGTTTCATTGGGGGCGGTCGCGGAGAGGCGACGGCCCCCTCTTCACATTCATCCTGCCGAATGCGGCTCCGAATCTCTCGGCGGAGGCGCTAAGAGGGCGGGTGAGGGCGGCTAGCTCAGCTGGTCAGAGCACCTGGTTTACACCCAGGGGGTCGGGGGTTCGAACCCCTCGCCGCCCACCACGCCGCGCCGAAGGATCCATGAGATACCGCCCCCTAGGCCGCACCGGGTTTAGCGTCTCCGAGATCGGCCTGGGCTGCGCCAGCTATTGGGGCCTGCCCAGGTTTGACGAGGGTGAGGCCGTGCGCCTTGTGCATCGGGCGCTCGATCTGGGCGTCACCCTTTTCGACACCGCCCCCGGCTATTCTCGCGGCGAGGCTGAACCCCGATTGGGCAGGGCCCTGAAGGGCCGTGATCTTGACCGACTGGTGATCGCCACCAAGGTTGGGACCTTCCACGCTGGCGGCGGTCGCATGGGCCGTGACTTCTCGCCCGCCGCCATCACCGCCAGCGTTGAGGCGAGCCTCCGTAGGCTAGGCCTGGAGCGTCTGGCGCTGGTCCAGCTGCATGGCCCTGCGGCGGCGGAGCTGAATGACGACCTGTTCGAGGCGCTTGAGCGTTTGCGTCGACGGGGTCTGGCGGCCGCGTTCGGGGCCAACAGTTTCGATCCGGCGGTGATCAGCGCGATCATCGCCGCGCCCGGTCTTGATGTGGTGATGCTTGACTACAATGTCCTTCGACCTGAGCGCGCTGTCCTGATCGACGCCGCCGCGGCCCAAGGCAAGGGTGTTCTGGCCGGCATGCCCCTGGCCATGGGGCATGTGGATGGACAGATCCGGAAGCTGCGGGGGCTACGCGACCTCTGGTACGCCGCCCGGGCTCTGAAAAGCCACCGTCAGGAGGTCGCGTTGGCCCGGCGCTTCGCCTTCCTGCGCCACCTGGATGGCATGAGCGCAGCCCAGGCGAGCCTCGCCTATGTTCTGGAGCACCCCGGCGTCTCTGCCGCGGTGATGGGCACCACCCGGATGGCGCACCTGGAGGCCAATGTCGCAGCCTCTGCCCTGGCTCTGCCGGCCGATGTAAGCGCGCGTATCAGAGAGGCCCAGGCCGCCTGAGCCTTTCCGCTTCCTTCCCCGCTGGCACGGGGTATCGTCACAGGGTGTGCCGATTTATGGCGATGGAGCCCACCTGTGATCTTTGATCAATCCGACCTCATGCCCCGCCCCGGGCGCTACCGGATCCTCGCCGGCCCCGGCTCACCCTATTCGCATAAGGTTCGGGCCGCCCTGCGCTATCGGCGCATTCCCCACGACTGGACGATCCCCCTAGGCGGGTTCGATGGGACCGGGCAGAGCGAGGGGCTCAAGGCCTTCGGTAAGCGGCTGCTGCCCGTTGTGCTCTATCCCGATGGAACAGCGTGGAACGACTCGACGCCCATCCTGGAGGAGATGGAGCGCCTTCATCCCGAGGGCCCAAGTCTCATGCCGCCGACGCCAGCTCAGCGGTTCCTGGCCAGGCTCATCGAGGAGTTCGCCGACGAGTGGCTCGCTGTGATTTTGATGGCCTTCCGCTGGACGTCGGAAGCCGATGTCGCCTTCTGCGCCCGCCGGCAGATGGCTGGCTGGTTAGGGGATGTGGACGAGCCGGCGCTCACCCTTGGCGTCGAGAAGTTCACCGCTCGCCAGCAGATGGTCAGAAACTTCATTGGCGGTGGCGATCCGACGACCCATGCGGCCCTGGAGGCCGAGTATCTCGCCCTGCTGGATATTCTCGAACGTGGTCTGTCTCGACGGCTCTTTCTGTTTGGCCAGAGGCCTTCCATCGCCGATTTCGGCCTCTATGGCATGCTGAGCCAGCTGGCGATCGACCCGACGCCGTCTCGCCTGATGCGCACCCACGCGGTGCGGACTTATCAATGGACCCAATGGGTGGATGATCTCTCCGGTCATCAGGGGGAGTGGGCGGACCAGTCGGCGCCTGATGAGACCCTCGTGCAGCTGATCGCCCTAGCCGGCGGCGGATTCCGCGCCATGATGCTGGCGTCAGCCGAGGCGGCCGGACGTGGTGAACTCCGCTGCGCCTTTGAGGTTGGCGGCGTAACCCTGGCCAGCGTCGCGCGGCCCTATACCGTGGACTGCTGGCTGTGGCTGAAGGCCATGTTCGCCGACCTTTCAGAGACTGATCGGCAGTCCCTGCGTCCGATCCTGGAGCCCGCAGGCTTCTGGGAGGTTCTGCCCTTCGCTCCGGGCGAGCGTGAGCGGCTCAAGCCCTTCGCAAAGATCTGAGTCTCGATCACGGGCCTCGCTCAGAGGGATCGGTTTTCGTCCAGCCAAGTTCGAAGTTTGACCAAGACGGGCAAGACCCCGTCGACCTCATCTCGAGGCAGGGCCGCCTGGGCCCGGGTGAGAATGGGCGCGGCTGCAGCAATGCACTCGGCTGCCGCGGCGCGTCCGGATGGGGTCAGCAGCACCCGTTTTGAGCGGCCATCTGTCGCGTCGGGAACGACATCGACAAATCCCTTCGCCTGAAGCCTTTGCAGCGTGCTGGTGAAGGTGCCGCGGGTGACCTGAAAGGCCGAAGCCAACTGGGCCGGCGTCTTGTTGTCGCCCAGCCGAACGCAGTGGTTGAGCACGGTGAACTGCGCTTGGGTCAGCCCATAGGGCAGCACGCGCTCGAAAGCTGTGCTGCTCATTTGGTGGATGATGCCGATCTCATTGAACAGGGTGAACAGCCGCGCCTCGTCTGAGGGCTCGTGACTGGCGTCGGAATTCGGATCAGACAAGGTGGGCGTTCAGTCCTCTGCGCGGCGTGGGGATGACCGGATCAGCGTAGCCGATCCGAAACAGCATTTGCACTCTTTGCCCCTCACCGAGGAGCCTGTGGGCTTCTTCATACAGGTCAGCCATCTCAGCGTACTCCTGAAGAGACTGGCTCCAGGGATGAATCCCCAGGCCAAGCTCGGTCGCTTTCAGGTTCAAACGTACATAGGCCCGACCGGCATTGATCTGATCGGCTCGGGCGCCGTCGGGATTGCTCAGCCAGCCAAACGCCTGGGCCGATTGGGCCATGGCCCCGTACATATCGAGTCCTTGCCGAAACGCCGTTGAGTCTGGGTCGCCCAAGGAGCTGCGATTGACGACTCCCGCCAGGCGTCCAGCCCCGATAAGGGCGCCTTCCAATTCGATCCCGTCGGGATTGGCCGTGACCTCGGCGGCGCCGATACGCATGAGATCCACTGATTCCTGTAGGGCTGCGGGGGTGTGCATCTCCCTGACGTGAGCCCGCCAGGTCAGGTCTCGCAGCCTTTCGGTGAGGGACGTTTCGCCGGTGCAGACCGTCCTTGTCCCAAAGGCGCTTCCCGCTTCAGCCAGGGAGGTCAGGAGAGGCTGTGGCGTCTCTCGGGGATGGTAGACGCTCTTGTTGGATCTGCGGCTCAGGATCTGAGCGAAAAGAGGATCTGGCCGTCCCTGGCCTGCGGTGAATTCCACCTGGGCGACCGGGCGGCGATCGAGGGTGTTCATGTCCTCCCCATCGGGGAAGAGGGTGATGACCGCCGCGTAGCCGTCCTGAGCTGCGGCGATGGCCAGCAATTCGAGGAACGCGCCACAGCCTATGGTGATCTGTCTATCCATCGGGTCGGTGGCTGGCAGGCGACGCTGGAGGTCGCAGAACAGGGTCAGGCCCCGGTCGCCGTCCAGCCGAACCAGCCACGGCTGGCGGTTATGCGGATTGGGGGCCAGCAGCGCATAGGAGAGCGCCCGGCGCCGGAACTCGTCATAGCCGCCAGCCTCCCGCCAGGGCACCCGCGGAGTCCTTGAGGGTCGGTTCATGGCGAGGAACCCGCCCGTGGCGGTCGCGGCGACGACAACGCCGCCACCGATAAGTTTCAGGACATTGCGACGGGATGACATCTCGCGCCCCATAGAGTTTGGCATCAAACTAATAACGCTTGATGTCAAACTAGAGTCAATGCGCGACGAGCAGGCTGCGACCAGCCGGGGGGCTGCGTGATAGGGCGAAGGGAAAAGAAGGGAGGGCCGCGCCAGATCTTCTCAAGGAAGACCATGGCGCGAGTGACGGGACTCGAACCCGCGACCTCCGGCGTGACAGGCCGGCGCTCTAACCAACTGAGCTACACCCGCATATGGCGCTCGCGTCGCCGCGAGGGGCGTCTGATAGGTCCCGACCGGAATCGTGTCAACTGGGCACGAGCGATGATGTGGCCTGTGGCGGCGAATAATGCACATCAGCCTGTGGACCGAGGGGAAGTTCCAGGGCCGACCACAGGCCGACCAGGATCAGGCCGGCGCTCATCATGGCTGCGGAATAGGGCAGCATGGCGCTGATCAGCCCCCCAACGCCGAAGCCGGGGCGCCACCGCTGGCAGAAGCCAAGCACCAGGGCGAAATAGGGCATGAGCGGCGAGGCCATGTTCACACTGGAATCCCCCATGCGATAGGCCGCTGTGGTCATCTCGGGGCTGACGCCGAGCAGCATCAGCATCGGGACCAGCACCGGGGCCAGGGCCGCCCATTTGGCTGAGGCCGAACCGATCAACATGTCCAGGCCAGCAGTCAGAACCACGATAGCCATCAGCAGGACCGGGATCGGCAGGCCTGAGGCTCGCACCGCCTCGGCCCCATTAATCGCGATGATCACCCCCAGGTTCGACCAGGTGAACATGGCGATGAAGTGTGCGGCGGCGAAGGCCAGCACAATGTAGGGCGCCATGGAGGCCATAGACTCAGAGGCCAGACGAACCACGTCCCTGTCCGTGCGGATCTGTCGGGTCAACAGACCGTAGGTCAGGCCGCCGGCCAGGAAGAGGACGAAGAACCCCGCCACCAGAGATCGGAAGAAGGGCGTCAAGCGACCAGGGCCTTCCAGGCTGTCGTCGACCAGGGGCGCGCCCGGCATGAGAGCCAGGGCCGCCCAGAGCGCCATTACGCTTAACACCGCCACACCCGACCACCGAAGTGCGCGGCGTTCCTGGGGGGAAAGGGGCGCATCCTGAGGCGGCAGATCAGCCGGAGGGGTCCAGGGCCCCAGTCGCGGCTCGACCACATTGGACGTGACCCACCAGGCGACGGGGATGAACACCAGGGCGCCGGCGGCGGTGAAGTACCAGTTGCCCACCAGATTGGCGGTCCAGGTCGGGTCGATCAGGCGTGCGGCAGGCTCGGACAGGCCGAGAATCAGGGCGTCGAACTGTCCGGGCAGGGGATTGCCGGCGAAGCTGCCCACCACGCCGGCGAAGGCCGCAGCGATGCCGGCCACTGGATGGCGACCCACCGCGGCGAAGGCCGCACCGGCCAGGGGCAGGAGGATGACGAAGCCCGTATCGGCCGCATGGTTGGCGATCAGGCCCAGGAAGATGACCACTGGGGTCACAAGCCGGTGCGGCGTGCGACTCATCATGGCGCGAATCGCTGCTGAAAGCAGGCCGACGCGTTCGGCGATTCCCGCCCCCAACATGATCAGCAGCACGTAGCCCAGGGGCGCAAAGCCGGTCAGCGTCTTGGGCATCTCCACCAGCAGGGTGCGGATATTGTCGGGCGCCAGCAGGCTCTGGGCCCGCAGCAGCGTCCCATCCACAGGATTGATCGCGCTGACGCCGGCCCAGGCGCAGATGACGCTGGCCAGCACCAGGGCTCCGATGATCCAGGCGAAGATGAAGACTGGATCGGGCAGGCGGTCGCCCAGGCGCTCAATGGCGTCAAGCGCCCGGTGCAATATGGGTTTTGCGGTCATTTCCCCTCCCCGCTGAGGGGGCAGCCTAGGGCGCGGGGGAGGGCGCGCAACCCGCCGCGGCAGTTTTTGCGAAGCATTCGCAGAATAATCCCATCCTTGCCCGCTTCTCAGGCGCGCGGCTCACCTCGCGACGTCTGGCCGCAGCCGCGGCAGGCGCGGCCATGGCGTATCCCTGTTGTCGGAATCCGCTGTTTGAACCCTGCGCATTGCTGGTCTAGAAGGGCGCGCGACTCCTTCGAGGACTCCATGAACGCGTTCCTTCTGCAGTATCTGCCCATCGTGATTTTCCTGGGGATCGCGGCGGTTCTGGGCCTGGCCTTCGTGCTGGCCGCCGCCGTGTTGGCGCCCAAGGCGCCGGATCCGGAAAAGCTCTCGACCTACGAGTGCGGCTTCAACGCCTTTGACGATGCGCGGATGAAGTTCGACGTCCGGTTCTATCTGGTCTCGATCCTCTTCATCATCTTCGACCTCGAGGTCGCGTTCCTGTTCCCCTGGGCCGTCAGCCTGATGAACCTGCCCACCGAAGCCATGCAGTTCGCCTTCTGGTCGATGATGACCTTCCTGGGCATTCTGACTGTGGGCTTCATCTATGAATGGAAGAAGGGGGCCCTCGAATGGGAGTGATCGTTCCGGCCAATTCGGCCGCCCGGGCGACCGTCGAGGGGTATAATCCCAAGGTCCATGACCCCTACTTCGATGGGGTCAATGAGCAACTGGCCGACAAGGGGTTCATCACGGCGGCCGCCGATGATCTGATCACCTGGGCGCGTACCGGCTCCCTCATGTGGATGACCTTCGGTCTGGCCTGCTGCGCGGTCGAGATGATGCAGGCCTCGATGCCGCGCTACGACCTTGAGCGCTATGGCTTCGCGCCGCGGGCCAGCCCGCGCCAGTCGGACGTGATGATCGTGGCCGGCACCCTGTGCAACAAGATGGCTCCGGCCCTGCGCAAGGTCTACGACCAGATGCCGGACCCGCGCTATGTCATCTCCATGGGCTCGTGCGCCAATGGCGGCGGCTACTACTATTTCAGCTATTCGGTCGTCCGCGGCTGCGACCGCATCGTGCCGGTGGACATCTATGTCCCAGGCTGCCCGCCCACGGCCGAGGCGCTGGTCTATGGGGTCCTGCAGTTGCAGAAGAAGATCCGCCGGACCGGGACGATCGAACGATGAGCTGGCCCGTCTCCGCCGTCGACCTGCAGGCGCTCGGCCAGGCCATGGTGGCCAACAGCGCTGGCGCGCTGACCGCCGCCCATGTGGCCTATGACGAGCTGTCGCTCAGTGCGCCGCTGCCGCGGATCGTCGAGGCCCTGACCTTCCTGCGCGATCACCCGGATTACCGGTTCGAGGTGCTGATCGACCTGACGGCGGTGGATTACCCCGAACGTGAGAAGCGTTTCGAGGTGGTCTATCACCTGCTGTCGATGAGCAAGAACCTGCGGGTGCGGGTCAAGCTGGTGACCGACGAGGACACCCCGGTGCCAACGGTGACGCCAGCCTATCCTTGCGCAAATTGGTATGAGCGCGAGACCTTCGACATGTACGGGGTCTTCTTCGAAGGCCATCCTGATCTGCGCCGCATCCTCACCGACTATGGCTTCCATGGTCATCCGCTGCGCAAGGACTTCCCCATGAGCGGCTATGTGGAGCTGCGCTATGACGATGAGCTCAAGCGCGTCGTCTATGAGCCCATTAAGATGACCGAGTGGCGGAACTGGGATTTCCTGAGCCCGTGGGAAGGCGCCGAGCGCGGCTTCGCCGCCCTTCCGGGCGATGAAAAGGCGGAGCCCAAGGCATGACCGGCGAAGTCGTCCCGACCTCAGAGGCCCAGCTGGCCCACAGCCCCTCGACCGAAACCGAGATCCGCAAGTTCACCATCAACTTCGGTCCCCAGCATCCGGCCGCGCACGGGGTGCTGCGCCTGATCCTGGAGCTGGACGGCGAAGTGGTCGAGCGGGTCGACCCCCATGTGGGCCTACTCCATCGCGGCACCGAAAAGCTGATGGAATACCGGCCCTATCAGCAGACGATCCCCTATTTCGATCGCCTGGACTATGTGGCCCCGATGAACCAGGAGCACGCCTATGTGCTCGCCATCGAGAAGCTGCTGGCCGTCGAGGTTCCCTACCGGGCCCAGCTGATCCGGGTGCTCTATTCGGAAATCGGCCGCATCCTGAACCACCTGCTCAACGTCACGACCCAGGCCATGGACGTGGGCGCGCTCACCCCGCCGCTGTGGGGCTTCGAGGAGCGCGAAAAGCTCATGGTCTTCTATGAGCGGGCTTCGGGCGCGCGGCTGCACGCCAACTATTTCCGCGTCGGCGGCGTCCGTCAGGATCTGCCCCCGGCCCTGGTGTCGGATATTTCGGCCTGGTGTGACGCCTTCCCCAAGGCTTTGAAGGACATCGATGGCCTGATCACCGGCAACCGGATCTTCAAGCAGCGCAATGTCGATATTGGCGTGGTCAGCAAGCAGGAGGCCCTGGACTGGGGTTTCTCCGGCGTGATGGTTCGCGGCTCGGGCATCGCCTGGGACCTGCGCCGCAACCAGCCCTATGAGTGCTACAATGAGCTGGAGTTCGACATCCCGCTCGGCGTGAACGGCGACTGCTACGACCGCTATCTCTGCCGCATGGAAGAGATGCGCCAGTCCGTCCGCATCATGAAGCAGTGCTGCGATCGGCTGGAAAAGACCCCCGGCCCGGTCCTGACCGAAGACAACAAGATCGGCGCGCCTCGCCGCGGCGAGATGAAGCGCTCGATGGAAGCGCTGATCCATCACTTCAAGCTGTTCACCGAGGGCTATCGGACCCCGGTTGGCGAGGTCTATGCCTGCGTCGAGGCCCCCAAGGGCGAGTTCGGTGTGTTCCTGGTCTCCGACGGCTCCAACAAGCCCTACAAGTGCAAGATCCGCGCGCCGGGCTATCCGCACCTGCAGGCTATGGACTGGATGAACCGGGGCCACATGCTGGCCGACGTCTCGGCCATCCTGGGGTCTCTGGACATCGTGTTCGGGGAGATCGATCGATGAACGCGGTGACGTCGCCCGCACCGGCGGACCTGGCCCAAGGTCAGCTCGACGCCTACAACGCTCAGGACGTGGACGCCCTTTGCGGCTTCTTCGCCGAAGACCTGATCGTCGCCGACTTCAACGGCGCGGTGACGGTCGAGGGGCTCGAGGCCTTTCGCGCCAAGCATGTTGCGCTGTTCGCCGAGCATCCGCAGAACCGCGCTGAACTCGCCCATCGGGTGGTTATCGGCGACCGGGTGATCGATCACGAGCGCGTCTATCGCAAGCCCGGGCCTGTGAGCTTCGAGGTGGCCGCCATCTACACCATCGCCGGCGGCAAGATCGCCCGCATCGACTTCGTCAAGTGAGGGGCATGTGAGCGTTCGTCGTCTTTCGCCCAACCAGCCCGCCAGCTTCACCTTCCAGCCCGAGACGCTGGAAAAGGCCAAGTGGTGGATCGCCAAGTTCCCGCAAGGGCGCCAGCAGTCGGCGGTGATACCGATCCTGTGGTTGATCCAGAAGCAGGACGGCTGGGTCAGCGAACCCGCCATCCGCACCGTGGCCGAGATGCTCGGCATGGCCCGTATCCGGGTGCTGGAGGTCGCGACCTTCTACACCATGTTCATGCTCGAGCCGGTGGGCAGCGTCGCCCTGGTCCAGGTTTGCGGCACCACGCCCTGTCAGCTGCGGGGATCTGAGAGCCTGATGGCGGTCTGCAAGAGCAAGATCGGACCGAAGGACCACCTGTCGGCTGACGGCAAATTCTACTGGCAGGAGGTCGAGTGCCTGGGCGCCTGCGCCAACGCCCCGATGGCCGCGATCAATGATTACTATTACGAAGACCTGACGCCGGAGAGCTTCGAGGCCCTGCTGGACGATTTCGCCGCCGGAAAGGCGCCCGCGCCGGGGTCGGCGACCAAGCGGCAGGGATCGGCGCCCGAAGGTGGGCCGCTGACCCTGTCGGATCCGGCCCTCTATGACGGTTCGGCCGCCAAGCCATTGAAGAAAATCCCCAATGCCGCGCCCAAGGCGAAGGCCAAGGCGGAGCCGACGGCGTGAGCGGAGAGACGGGCATCAAGGTGCGCTTCCTGCGCATGGCGGTGATCAACGGCCTGTGTCTCGCTGCGGCGATTGCCGCGGTGATCGGCGCGCTGGTTTCGGGGCAAGACTGGCTGTTCGCCATCTTCGGCGTCGCCCTGGCCGCAGGGTTTGCGGCGCAGATCTGGTTCATCGCCGCCTTCCGGCGCGCGAAAGAAGGAGTTTGAGGGGCGTGGTCGGGATTCTCGAAGACAAGGACCGCATCTTCACGAACCTCTATGGCCTGCACGACTTCGGGCTCGAGGGCGCGAAGCGGCGCGGCGCCTGGAATGGCGTGCGGGAAATCCTGTCGCAGACGCCGGAATGGATCTGCGATCAGGTCAAGAATTCCGGGCTGCGCGGCCGCGGCGGGGCGGGCTTCGGCACCGGCCTGAAGTGGACCTTCATGCCCAAGCAGGAGAGCGAGCGGCCGCACTATCTGGTGGTCAACGCCGATGAGTCTGAGCCTGGCACCTGCAAGGACCGCGAGATCCTGCGCAATGATCCGCATCTGCTGATCGAAGGCTGCCTGATCGCCAGCTACGCGATCCGGGCGCACGCCTGTTACATCTACATCCGCGGTGAATACGTCTTCGAGCGCGAGCGCCTGGAGGCCGCCATCAAGCAGGCCTATGAGGCCAAGCTGATCGGCAAGGACAATGTCCACGGCTGGGACTTCGACCTCTATGTGACCCACGGGGGCGGGGCCTATATCTGCGGCGACGAGACCGCCCTGATGGAGAGCCTGGAAGGCAAGAAGGGCCAGCCCCGCCTGAAGCCTCCGTTCCCGGCTGGCGCCGGCATCTATGGCTGCCCGACCACCATCAACAACGTCGAGACCATCGCCACGGTGGGATCGATCCTGCGCCGCGGGGCCGAGTGGTTCGCGGGCTTTGGTCGTCCCAATAACACCGGCACCAAGCTGATGGCCATCTCCGGCCATGTGAACCGTCCCTGCGTGGTCGAAGAGACCATGTCGATCCCGCTGCGTCAGCTGCTGGAAGAGCATTGCGGCGGCATCCGCGGCGGTTGGGGCAATCTGAAGGCGGTCATTCCCGGCGGCTCGTCGGTGCCGATGATCACCGCCGAAATGGCTGAGAGCGCGCTGATGGACTTCGATTCCCTGCGCGAGATGCGTTCGGGCCTCGGCACCGCGGCAGTCATTGTCATGGACAAGGACGCCGACGTGGTGAAGTCGATCGCCCGCCTGTCCTACTTCTACAAGCATGAGAGCTGTGGCCAGTGCACGCCGTGCCGAGAAGGCACTGGCTGGATGTGGCGGGTCATGGAGCGGATGGTCACCGGCGAGGCCGAGATGACCGAGATCGACATGCTGCTCGACGTCGCTTCGCAGGTCGAGGGCCACACCATCTGCGGCCTGGGCGACGCGGCCGCCTGGCCGATCCAGGGTCTCTTCCGTCACTTCCGCCATGAGGTGGAGGATCGCATCACCCAGTACCGCGCCGGACGCCCGCACGTGCAGGGCGCCACGCTCGTGGCTGCGGAGTAAAAGACATGCCCATCGCAAAGGTCGACGGCGTTGAGGTCGAATTCGAACCCGGCATGACGGTTCTGCAGGTGGCGGAGCTGGCCGGGAAGGAAATCCCGCGCTTCTGCTATCACGAGCGCCTGTCCATCGCCGGCAACTGCCGCATGTGTCTGGTTGAGGTGAAACCTGGCCCGCCCAAGCCGCAGGCCTCCTGCGCCCTGCCAGCGGCTGAAGGTCAGGAGATCTTCACCGACACGCCGATGGTCAAGAAGGCCCGTCACGGGGTGATGGAGTTCCTGCTGATCAATCACCCGCTCGACTGCCCGATCTGCGATCAGGGCGGCGAGTGCGATCTGCAGGACCAGGCCATGGGCTATGGCCGCGACGATTCCCGCTATGGCGAGAACAAGCGCGCGGTCGAAGAGAAGTTCATGGGTCCGCTCATCAAGACGGTGATGACCCGCTGCATCCAGTGCACCCGCTGCGTCCGCTTCGTCACCGAGGTGGCCGGCGTGCCGGAGATCGGTCTGATCTCCCGCGGCGAAGACGTTGAAATCACGACCTATCTCGACGCAGCTGTCACGTCTGAATTGAGCGCCAACGTCATCGATCTCTGCCCGGTCGGCGCGCTCACCTCCAAGCCCTATGCCTTCAACGCCCGGCCCTGGGAGCTGAAGAAGACCGAGAGCGTCGACGTCATGGACGCCCTGGGCTCGGCCATTCGGGTCGACGCCCGCGGACCGGCCGTGCTGCGCGTGCTCCCGCGCATCAATGACGACGTCAACGAAGAGTGGATCAGCGACAAGACCCGCTACGCTGTCGATGGCCTGGCGCGCCAGCGCCTGGACCGTCCCTATATCCGTGAGAACGGCAAGCTGCGTCCTGCCACCTGGGCCGAGGCCCTTCAGACCGTGGCCGCCAAGGTGAAGGCGACCGCGCCCGACCGCATGGGCGTCATCGCCGGCGACCTGCAGGACGCCGAGTCCATGAAAGCCGCGCTGGACCTGTTCGGCGGCCTGGGCGTCACGAGCCTCGACTGCCGCCAGGACGGCATGGCGTTGGGTGATGGCCCCCGCGAAAGCTGGCTGCTCAACTCGACAATCGCCGGCATCGAAGACGCTGATGTCATTCTGCTGGTGGGGACCAATCCCCGCCTGGAAGCGCCGGTGTTCAACGCCCGTCTGCGCAAGCGCTGGCTGGCCGGCGCCCTGCGGGTTGGCGTGATTGGCGAGCAGGCCGATCTAAGCTTTGGCTATGACTATCTTGGGGCCGGCCCCGAAACGCTCAGCGGCCTGTCCAAGTCCCGCGGCGATTTCGCCAAGGCGTTCAAGGGCGCCGAAAAGGCCGCCATCATCCTCGGCGCCGGCGCCCTGGCGCGCGCCGACGGCGCGGCGGTCGTCAAGGCCGCGGCGTCGGTGGCCAAGACGTTCAAGGCGACCTGGAATGTGCTGCATACCGCGGCGGCTCGGGTTGGCGGCCTCGATCTCGGCTTCACGCCGAAGGCCGGCGGCAAACCGGCCCTTGAGCTGGTGGCCAAGGGCGGCGCGGACCTGCTCTTCCTGATGGGCGCCGACGAGATGGATCTGTCGGCCACCGACGCCTTCGTCGTCTACATGGGCACCCATGGGGACGCCGGCGCGCACCGGGCCGACGTGATCCTGCCGGGCGCGGCCTATACCGAGAAAAACGGCCTCTATGTGAACACCGAGGGCCGGGTTCAGCGCGGCGAACGGGCGGTCTTCCCCAAGGGCGAGGCCAAGGAAGATTGGGCCATCCTGCGCGCCCTGTCCGAACTGCTCGACGCCAAGCTGCCCTATGACAGCCTCGACCAGCTGCGTGCCCGGCTGTTCGCCGATCACCCGACCTTTGGCCGAATCGACTATGTCCCTGACGCGCCCGGCGCGCTCGACCTGTCGGTCCTGGGCGGGGAGGGCGAGCTGTCTGACACGCCCTTCGCGAGTCCCGTGAAGGCCTTCTATCTGACCAACCCGATCGCACGCGCCAGCGTGACCATGGCCGAGTGCCAGGCGCTTGTTCCGGGCGCCGAAAAGATCGCCGCGGAGTAGGGCATGGACGCCACCACCAATTTCTGGGCGACGCCGGGCGGCTGGACGCTGATCACCGTGGGCCAGATCCTGGCCGTCATGATCTGGATCCTGCTGTCCCTGGCCTTCCTGCTGCTGGCCGACCGCAAGATCTGGGCAGGCGTACAGATGCGCAAGGGTCCCAATGTCGTGGGTCCGTTCGGCCTGCTGCAGTCCTTCGCCGACTTCCTGAAGTTCGTCCTGAAGGAGATCGTCATCCCCGACGGGGCCGATAAGGTGGTCTTCATCCTGGCCCCCTTGATCAGCTTCGTCCTGGCCTTCGCGGCCTGGGCCGTGGTGCCGCTGGCGCCGGGCTGGGTGGTTTCCGACATCAATGTCGGCGTCCTCTACCTGCTGGCGATCAGCTCCCTGGGCGTCTACGGCATCATCATGGGCGGCTGGGCGTCCAACTCAAAATACCCCTTCCTAGGCAGCCTGCGATCGGCCGCCCAGATGGTCAGCTACGAGGTCTCCATCGGCTTTGTGATCATCACGGTGATCCTGCTGGCTGGCACCATGAACCTGCAGACCATCGTCGAGCAGCAGGCGGGCGGTTTCTGGAACTGGTATGTGTTCGGCGGCGGGCTTTCGAACCTGCCGATGATCCTGATCATGGTCCCCATGGCGGTCGTCTTCTTCATCTCGGCCCTGGCAGAAACCAACCGCCCGCCCTTCGACCTGCCGGAAGCTGAGTCCGAACTCGTGGCCGGCTATCAGGTCGAATATTCCTCGACCCCGTACCTGCTGTTCATGATCGGCGAGTACGCCAACATCGTCCTGATGTGCGCCATCATCACCATCCTGTTCTTTGGCGGGTGGCAGGCGCCGTTCCCGACGCCGTTCATCGAGAGTTGGCCGGCGACCGCCCAGAGCTTCTTCGGCTTCATGTGGTTCTTCGCCAAGACGGTCTTCTTCTTCTTCCTGATCGCCATGGTGAAGGCGATCGTGCCCCGCTACCGCTATGACCAGCTGATGCGCCTGGGCTGGAAGGTCTTCCTGCCCTTCTCCCTCGTGGCTGTGGTGCTGGTCGCCGCCTGGCGTGTGTTTGGCCCGGCCCAAGGAGCGATCTGATGAGTTTCGCCGCCCGTCTCAGCCAGGCCGCCAAGGGCGCGGCGCTGATGGACTTCATCGGGGCCTTTGGCCTGGGCATGAAGTACATGATGCGTCCCAAGGCGACCGTCATCTACCCGAACGAGCGCAACCCGCAGTCGCCGCGATTCCGCGGCGAGCACGCCCTGCGCCGTTACCCCAACGGGGAAGAGCGCTGCATCGCCTGCAAGCTCTGCGAGGCCATCTGCCCGGCCCAGGCCATCACCATCGAGGCTGAACCCCGGGACGACGGCAGCCGCCGCACGACCCGCTATGACATCGACATGGTGAAGTGCATCTACTGCGGCCTGTGCCAGGAGGCCTGCCCGGTGGACGCCATCGTCGAGGGGCCGAACCTGGAGTTCGCCACCGAGACGCGGGAAGAGCTGTATTACGAAAAGGATCGCCTGCTCGACAACGGGGACCGTTGGGAGCGGGAAATCGCGAAGAACCTGGAACTCGACGCGCCCTATCGCTAAGAGACAGGCGCGATTCCGGGGCTTTTGGACGTTGGCGTCCGGACCGGGCCATGCGCCCGGCGGGCGGACCAACCTGATGATTGAGGGGCGAAAGAAGAGCCGTCATGGCCTTGCAGGCGATCGCATTCTATCTGCTGGCGACAGTCACCATCGGCTCCGGCCTCGCCGTGGTGTCCGTCAGAAATCCCGTGCACTCGGTGCTCTTCCTCATCCTGACCTTCTTCTCGGCGGCGGGCCTCTTCCTGCTGCTCGGGGCGGAGTTCCTGGCGATGCTGCTGGTCGTGGTCTATGTGGGCGCGGTCGCGGTGCTGTTCCTCTTCGTCGTCATGATGCTCGACGTGGATTTTGGCGCGCTGAAGCAGGGCTTCGCCAAGTACGCCCCGGTGGGCGGCGCGGTCGGGCTGCTGCTGGCCTTCGAAATGATCATCGTCGCCACCGCCGTGGCGCGGGACGGGGCGGCCAGCGGGGCGCGGGAGCCCATGTCGGCCGTCGGCGGCCTGTCCAACACCGAATCCATCGGGCGGGTGCTCTACACAGACTATGTCTACTTCTTCCAGGCTGCGGGACTGGTGCTGCTGGTGGCCATGATTGGCGCCATCGTGCTGACCCTGCGCCATAAGCCCGGCGTCCGCCGTCAGGTGATCGCCGACCAGGTGGCGCGCAACGCCCAGAGCGGCATGCGCACCGTTCAGATCAAGCCGGGCGAGGGGATGGGCGAATGACCATCGGGCTTAGTCACTATCTGGCGGTCGCCGCCATCCTGTTCACGATCGGGGTCTTCGGGATCTTCGTGAACCGCAAGAACATCATCGTCATCCTCATGTCGATTGAGCTGATCCTGCTGGCGGTGAACATCAATCTCGTCGCCTTCTCGGCCTATCTGAACGATGTGGTGGGGCAGATCTTCGCCATGTTCGTCCTGACTGTGGCCGCCGCAGAGGCGGCCGTGGGCCTGGCCATCCTTGTCACCTTCTTCCGTAACCGCGGCGGCATCGCTGTGGACGACGCCGCCGTGATGAAAGGCTGACGGACCCTATGACCCCTCAGTCTCTCGCCATCATCCTGGTCTTCGCGCCCCTGCTGGGCGCTCTGATCGCGGGCCTGTTCGGCCGCCGCATCGGCGACTTTGCCTCGCAAGCCGTGACCACGGGACTGCTTCTGCTCGCCTGCATCCTGTCCTGGGCCCTGTTCATCCAGTGGACCTGGGGCGGGCTTGAATCCTTCACCCTGACCCTGCTGCCCTTCATCAATGTGGGCGACTTCCAGTCGGCCTGGTCGATCCGGATCGACGGGCTGTCGGCCGTCATGCTGATCGTCGTCACCTCGGTCTCAGCGCTCGTCCACGTTTATTCGTGGGGCTACATGGCCGAGGACGACTCCCGGCCACGCTTCTTCGCCTATCTGTCGCTCTTCACCTTCGCCATGCTGGCCCTGGTGACGGCGGCTGACTTCATGCAGCTGTTCTTCGGCTGGGAAGGGGTGGGGCTGGCCAGCTACCTGCTGATCGGATTCTGGTTCAAGAAGCCCACCGCCAACGCCGCTTCGATCAAGGCCTTCGTGGTCAACCGGGTAGGCGACTTCGGCTTTGCGCTTGGCATCATCACCGTCTTCTGGATGTTCGGCACCATCGAGTTCGCCGAGATCTTCCCGCGGGTTCAAGAATTCGCCGCCGTCGGCTGGTCGTTCGCCGGCCGGACCTGGCACGCCGTCGATCTCGCCTGCGCTCTGCTGTTCGTCGGCGCCATGGGTAAATCGGCCCAGTTCTTCCTGCACACCTGGTTGCCCGACGCCATGGAAGGCCCGACCCCGGTCTCGGCCCTGATCCACGCCGCCACCATGGTGACGGCGGGCGTCTATATGGTCTGCCTGCTCTCACCGATGTTCGAGTACGCCCCGGTGACCAAGCAGATCGTCACCCTGGTGGGCGCAGTCACGGCCCTGTTCGCCGCCACGGTGGGTCTGGCCCAGAACGACATCAAGCGGGTCATCGCCTATTCGACCTGTTCGCAGCTGGGCTACATGTTCTTCGCCGCCGGCGTCGGCGCCTATCAGGCGGCCATGTTCCACCTGTTCACCCACGCTTTCTTCAAGGCCCTTCTGTTCCTGGGCGCCGGTTCGGTGATCCACGGCATGCACCACGAGCAGGACATGCGGAAGATGGGCGCCCTGTGGAAGCTGCTGCCCGTCACCTACGCGGTGATGGTGATCGGCACCCTGGCCATCACCGGCTTCGGCATCCCCGACCTGCACCTGGGCTTCGCCGGCTTCTATTCCAAGGACACGATCATCGAGGCGGCCTATGCGGCCGGCGAAGAGAACGGCATCGCCTATTTCGCCTTCGTCATCGGCATCCTGGCCGCCGGCCTGACCGCCTACTATTCCTGGCGCCTCGCCTTCATGACGTTCCATGGCCACGCCAAGTGGGGTCATGAGACCCATGACGATCACGCCCATGCCCCGGCCCAGCATGTCACCCATGACGAGCCGCTGCCGGATGCCCACGACCACGGCCATCATCATGGCCACACCCCGCATGAGAGCCCGCTTGTGATGGTGGTTCCGTTGTTGCTGCTGGCTGTCGGCGCGGTGGCGGCGGGCTTCGCCTTCGTCGAGCACTTCGTGGGCGACCATCAGGCGGAGTTCTGGCGCGGAGCCATCTTCACCGCGCCCACCAACCACGTGCTCGAGCACGCCCACCATGTGCCGCACTGGGTGCTCTATGCGCCCCTGGTGGCGTCCATGCTGGGCCTTGCCGTGGCCTTCTACATCTATGTGCTGCGCGAGGGCCTGGGCGCCCGGATGGCGGCCAAGGAGGGTCCGGTCTGGAGCTTCCTGTACAACAAGTGGTTCTTTGACGAGCTCTACAACGCCACCTTTGTCCGCGCCGCCCGCGGCCTTGGCGACCTGTTCTGGAAGGTCGGCGACCAGAAGATCATCGACGGTCTGGGCCCCAATGGCGTGGCCGACGTTTCTGCGGCCATCGGCCGGCGGACTGGCAAGCTGCAGACGGGCTTCGTCTACCACTATGCGTTCGTGATGCTGCTCGGGGTGGCGGGTCTTCTGACCTTCGCCCTGTGGTTCTGGCAGGCTTGAGGCGGGGATAGGTCATGACTGGCATTCTCTCGCTCATCACCTATGCGCCGCTCCTGGGCGTCGCAGCCATCCTGGCTTTGCGCTTTGTGGCGCCCTCGGGCAGCCCGCGGTCGGCGGAGCTGGCCAAGTGGGTGGCGCTTGTCACCACCCTGGCGACGCTCGCTTTGTCCCTTGTCATGCTCGGCCAGTTCGACCGGACGACAGCCGACTTCCAGTTTGTCGAGGACTTCGCCTGGTTCGGCGGTCTGCATTACCGCATGGGCGTGGACGGTATTTCGGTGCTGTTCGTCGTGCTGACGGCCTTCCTGATGCCGCTCTGCATCGCCGCCTCCTGGCGCTCGATTGAGCATCGCATCGAAGAGTATCTGATCGCCTTCCTGGCGCTGGAGACCCTGGTCATCGGCGTGTTCTGCGCGCTGGACCTGATCCTCTTCTATCTCTTCTTCGAATTCGGCCTGGCGCCGATGTTCCTGATCATCGGGGTCTGGGGCGGCAAGAACCGGGTCTATGCGGCCTTCAAGTTCTTCCTCTACACCCTGCTGGGTTCGGTGCTGATGCTGGCCGCGGTGCTCGGGATGATCGGCATCACCGGCACCTCCTCCATCCCCGAACTGATGACCTATGAATTCGGTCAGGAGATCCAGATCTGGCTGTGGCTAGCCTTCTTCGCCTCGTTTGCGGTGAAGATGCCCATGTGGCCGGTGCACACCTGGCTGCCCGACGCCCACGTGGAGGCGCCCACGGCAGGCTCGGTGATCCTGGCTGGCGTGCTGCTGAAGATGGGCGGCTACGGGTTCATGCGGTTCTCGCTACCCATGTTCCCCGACGCCTCGGCCTATTTCACGCCGCTGGTCTTCGCCATGTCGGTCATCGCCATCGTCTACACCTCGCTGGTGGCCTTCCGGCAGACCGACATCAAGAAGCTGATCGCCTATTCGTCCGTGGCGCATATGGGCTTCGTGACCCTGGGCATCTTCTCGGGCAACGCCCAGGGTGAGCAGGGCGCCATCTTCCAGATGGTCAGCCACGGACTGATCTCCGGCGCGCTCTTCCTCTGCGTCGGCGTGGTCTATGACCGGATGCACACCCGCGAGATCGCCTTCTATGGCGGCCTGGTGAACCGCATGCCCTGGTACGCCGCGATCTTCCTGCTGTTCACCATGGGCAATGTAGGCCTGCCGGGCACCTCGGGCTTCGTCGGCGAGATCCTGACCATGGCCGGCGCCTATCAGGCCTCCACCTGGGCGGCCATCGTGGCGGCCACCGGCGTCATTCTCTCGGCCGTCTATGCGCTCAGCCTCTATAGGCGGGTCGTGTTCGGCGAGATCACCAATCCGGCCTTGGCCGAGATCAAGGACCTGAACTGGCGGGAGGTGGCGATCTTCGCCCCCCTGATCATCGGCACCCTCTATCTCGGCATCTATCCGGCCGCCGTTTTCGATATCACCCAGGCCTCGGTCGACAATCTGGTCGCGGTTTACCGCGCCGCGACCGCCGGGTGAGGGGGCTTTAGAGATGAACTTCTCCACCGATCTGAGCCTCGCCCTGCCTGAGCTGATCCTGGCCGGGGGCGCCCTTGTCCTGCTGGTCTGGGGCGCCTTCCAGAGCCGCGCCAACATGGTGTTCAGCCTGGCGGCCGTGGCCCTACTGGTGGCGGCTGGCGCTGCTGCCGTCCTTGGCCCGATGGGTCGCGGGTTCTCCGGCGGGCTGATCGCCGACCAGGCCTCGGCCTTCGCAAAGGTGGCCATCTATGCCGCCAGCGCTATCGCCATCCCGCTGGGCCAGCCCTGGTTCCAGCGGCGGGGCGTGAACAATTTTGAGTTCCCGATCCTGATCGTCCTGGCCGCGCTCGGCATGGGCATGATGGCCTCAGCCGGCGACCTGATCTCCCTCTATATCGGCATCGAGCTTCACTCCCTGGCCCTCTACGTCCTGGCCGCGATCCACCGGGACAACGCCAAGGCGTCGGAAGCTGGCCTGAAGTATTTCGTTCTCGGCGCCCTGTCCTCGGGCCTGCTGCTCTACGGCGCCTCGCTGATCTATGGCTTCGCGGGCTCCACCCATTTCGACATCATCGCTCAGTCGGTTGAGGGCGGCGCCAATGTGGGCGTGCTGTTTGGTCTCGTGTTCCTGATCTGCGGCCTGGCCTTCAAGATCTCCGCGGCCCCGTTCCACATGTGGACGCCAGACGTCTATGAGGGCGCGCCCACGCCGGTCGTGGCCTTCTTTGGCGCTGCGCCGAAGATGGCGGCCATGGTGCTCTTCGCCCGGGTCCTGGCCGAAGGCTTTGGCGGCGCGGCCGAGCAATGGCGTCAGATCCTGGTGATCATCGCCCTCGCTTCGGTGGCCGTCGGCGCCTTTGCGGGTCTGGCCCAGACCAACCTCAAGCGGCTCTGGGCCTATTCCTCGATCGCCAATATCGGCTACGCAGTGCTGGGCCTTGCCTCAGGCGACGCCGCGGGCGTTCAGGCCATGCTGGTCTTCATGGTCCTCTACATGGTCGACGTGACCGGCTTCTTCGCCTGCCTCGCGGCCCTGTCGCGGGATGGGCGGCCGATGGAGACGATCTCCGACATGGCGGGCCTGTTCAAGGAACGCCCGGGCATTGCGCTCGCCATGAGTGCGTTCGCCCTCTCGGCCCTGGGCCTCCCGCCCTTTTCGGGCTTCTGGGCCAAGTTTTACGTGTTCAAGGCGGCCATTGGCGCAGGGCTTGGCATCGTCGCGGTGATCGCCCTGGTGGGTAGCGTGGTGGCGGCCTTCTACTATCTGCGCCTCATCAAGGTGATGTGGTTCGACCCCTCGGCCGGGGCTACCGAAGCCCCGCCGGTTGAGGCTCGCACCATCGCGCTGGCGCTCGCTCTGTTCACCTTCCCCGTTGTCCTGGTGGCCCTGGCCTTCATCGATCCGCTCGCAGCGGCGGCGGCCGCCGCCTTCGGCCTGGCCTGATTTGGCGACCGCTCACCCGCCGATCACGTTCTTCGACGAGCTCGACTCCACCAACGCCGAGGCCCGTCGCCGGGCGGAGGCCGGGGAGGGCGGTCCCCTCTGGATCGCCGCCTTGCGCCAGACCGCGGGCCGCGGCCGCAGAGGTCGCACCTGGGAGACGGGCTCGGGGAACCTCGCGGCAACACTTCTGATGACCACTGACCGCCCCGCCGGGGAGGCCGCGCAGCTGTCTTTCGTAGCCGCCCTGGCCGCCGCGGACTTGGCCGAGTCATGCCTGGCGCCGGACCTCGTCAGTGTGAAGTGGCCCAACGACCTGCTGATCGCCGGGCGCAAGTCTGCGGGCATCCTGGTGGAATCGGGTGCGCGACCCGACGATCGGCTCTGGCTGGCCGTGGGTATCGGGATTAATCTGGTGAGCGGTCCTGAGGCCGCTGAGCGCCCGTCCACCACCTTTGCTGACCACATGGATGGCGCGCCCCCGACTCCTCAGGCGGCGCTGAACATCCTGGCGTCGGCATTCGAGACCTGGCGCAAAGCATGGTCCGCACAAGGGTTCCCCGCCATCGCACAGGGCTGGACCCGCCGGGCTCACGGCCTTGGCCAGGCCTGCGTCGCCCGTCTGCCCAACGAGACTGTAGAAGGGGTGGCTGAGGGCATAGACCCCGACGGCGCACTGCGCCTGCGGCTGGCCGACGGTCAGATCCGCCGGATCACCGCCGGCGATGTTTTCTTTGGAGAGGCCTGATGCTGCTGGCTATCGAACAGGGCAACACCAACACCCTTTTCGCCGTCCATGACGGCCAGACCTGGATCGCCCAATGGCGGGCGGCCACGGACTCGACGCGAACCGCCGATGAGTACGCAGTATGGCTCTCGCAACTGCTGCATATGGCCGGCCTGCAGTTCAGCGTGCTGGACGCCTGCATCATCTCCAGCGTCGTGCCACAGTCTATCTTCAACCTTCGCAATCTCGCCCGGCGCTACCTGCATGTGGAGCCCCTGGTCATCGGCGAGAACGCCGAGCTCGGCATCGCGGTGCGCATCGACAAGCCGTCGGAGGCTGGCGCCGACCGGCTGGTGAACGCCATCGGCGCGCACATCATGTATGAAGGCCCGCTGATCGTGATCGACTCCGGCACCGCCACCACGTTCGACGTGATCGGGGCCGACGGCGGTTTCGAGGGCGGCGTCATTGCGCCAGGGATCAACCTGTCCATGGAGGCGCTGCATGCGGCCGCCGCCAAACTGCCGCGGGTGGCCATCCAGAAGCCTCAGCGGGTGATTGGCAAGGACACGGTGGGCGCCATGCAGTCCGGCGTCTTCTGGGGCTATATCGCCCTGATCGAGGGGCTGATTAGCCGCATCAAGTCAGAATGGCCCCAGCCTCTGACTGTCATTGCAACTGGCGGCGTCGCGTCGCTGTTCCACGGGGCCAGTCTGGCGATCGACCACTTCGATCCGGACCTGACCATAAGGGGTCTCCTGGAGATCCATCGCCGCAATTCCGGAGGCGCCTGATGGCCGCCAACAAGACGCAAGACGAACTCGTTTTTCTCCCGCTGGGGGGCTCCAACGAGATCGGGATGAACTTCAACCTCTATGGCTTTGGTCCACCCCATGCGCGCAAGTGGATCATCGTCGACCTGGGCGTCACCTTCGGCGATCTGACCACGCCGGGCGTTGACCTGATCCTGCCCGACCCCACCTTCATCGAAGAACATGCCGACGACATCCTCGGCATTGTCCTGACCCACGCCCATGAGGACCACATCGGTGCGGTGGCCTGGCTGTGGCCGCGCCTGCGCGCGCCGCTCTACGCCACGCCCTTCACCGCCTTCCTCCTGCGCGAGAAGCTGCGGGAGGGCGGTCTCGAGGGACGGGTGGAGATTAATGTGGTGCCGCTCGGCGGCCGGGTGACGCTGGGCCCCTTCGAGATCGACCTGATCACCCTCACGCACTCGATCCCCGAGCCCAACGGCCTGTCGATCCGTACGCCGCTGGGCACCGTCCTGCACACCGGCGACTGGAAGATCGATCCCGATCCAGTGCTGGGCGAGGCCACTGATGAGACCTTCATCCGCCGGTTGGGGGATGAGGGCGTCCTGGCCATGGTGTGCGACTCCACCAATGTCTTTGTGGAGGGCGAGTCCGGCTCAGAGGCCGATGTCCGCGATGCGCTGGCCCGGCTGATCGGCGAGCTAAAGGGCAAGGTGGCCGTGGCCTGCTTCGCCTCCAATGTGGCGCGGATGGACTCGGTCATCCGAGCGGCTGAGGCCAATGGCCGCCGGGTTTGTCTGGTGGGCCGCTCCATGCACCGGATGGCGGCCGCCGCCCGGTCGGTGGGGCTGTTCACTGGCCTCAAGGATTTTGTGAATGAAAGCGAGGCGGGTTACTTCCCCGCCGATTCGATCCTCTATCTCTGCACGGGCAGCCAGGGCGAAGCCCGCGCGGCCCTGTCGCGGATTTCAGACGGAACCCACCCCCATGTGAACCTGGGCAAGGGCGACTCCTGTGTCTTCTCCTCGCGGGTCATTCCGGGCAACGAGATCGCCATCCGCAATCTGCAAAACCGCATGGCTGATCGCGGGGTGCGGCTCTACACCGACAATGATCACCCTGGCATCCACGTCTCGGGGCATCCCTGCCGGGACGAGCTGGCGCGGATGTACGCCTGGGCGCGGCCCCAGATCGCCATTCCCACTCACGGGGAACGCCGCCACCTGCTCGAGCATGCGGCCTTCGCCCGCGACCTGCAGGTCCCCCAGACAGTAGCGCCACGCAACGGCGACATGGTGCGACTGGCGCCCGGTAGGGCCGAGATCATCGACGAGACCCCGGCTGGCCGGCTCTATGTGGACGCCAATGTGGTGGTCGGCGAGAACGGCGAGGCCCTGCGCGAGCGCCGGCACGCCGCCCACAACGGCGTGGTGACCGTGGCCGTGGTACTGGACAGCCGCGGCAAGATCGCCTCGGGCCCACAGGTGCGCGCCATCGGCATGCCCTCAGATGACGACTATCCGATGGATGAAGCCCTAGATGACCTGGCCGAGGAGGCCGAGCGGGCGCTCGCCAAGCTGTCAGGCGCCGATCGTGACCTTGATGACGCAGTGGAAACGGCAATGTCGAGGGCGGTGAAGAAGGCCTGCCAACGGGTCTGGGGCCGTCGTCCAGTGGTCGAGACCACGGTCCTGCGACTTTAGGGTCTTCGCGCCCTAGGGGCAGGGGGCGTATACCAGCTTTCATGATCGGAAAGCTGAACCATGTGGGCGTCGCCACGCCCTCCATCGACACCGCCGTGGCCCTCTACCGAGACGTGCTGGGCGCCACCTCCATCACTGAGAAGTGGGCCATGGAGGAGCAGGGCGTCTGGGTCTGCTTCGTTAACTTGCCGAACTCACAGATCGAGCTGATCGAGCCCCTGGGTGAGAACTCGCCCTTGAAGGGCTTTCTGGCCAAGAATCCGGCCGGCGGACAGCATCACGTCTGTTTCGAGGTTGAGGACATTCTGGCGGCCCGCGACGAGATGCGCGCCAAGGGCGCCACGGTCCTCGGGACCGGAGAACCTCGCATCGGGGCGCACGGAACCCCTGTGATCTTCGTTCACCCGAAGGACATGGGCGGGGTTCTGATCGAGCTCATGGAAACCCCCAAGGAGAACCACTGATGGGCGTCACGACAGCCATCGCCATCTATCTCATCATCTGGTGGGTGGTGCTGTTCACCATCCTGCCTATCGGTGTGACCAGCCATGCCGAGGCCGGCATTGACAAGGGCGATGGGGGTGACCCGGGCGCGCCGGTGGACCCCAAGCTGAAGAAGAAGTTCTTCACCACGACCTGGGTGTCAGCCATCGTCTTTGTGATCGTCTATCTGGTGATCCGCCTTGGGCTCGTGCCCATGCCGAGTTCCGCCGCCAACTTCTGATCCCATGCGTTGACGGGCCTGTGCAGGTTCTGCGCCGTGGGAGAAGGACATCGCCTGTAAATTGGGCGATCTGGCTCGTCCGTCGCCCCTCGATCGCTTGCCGATACCTCGCCGGTGTTACGGCAGTTACATTTGAAACAGCCAAACCGGTCGGACCGGCTTGCGCGTTTTCCCCAATGACGCAACTTGAAGGCCGCCTGCGATGAGCCGGCGGCCTTCTTTTCGCCGCTTCGATTGCCAAGGTCGGACGCACGGGGCTAATCAGGGCCTCCCGTCTGAGTTTCGTATCCGAAGGCCCGCCGAATGCGTCTGTCGCGCTATTTCATTCCCACCCTGCGTGAGGCGCCCTCCGACGCCCAGATCGCCTCGCACCAGCTGATGCTGCGGGCCGGAATGATCCGTCAGGAGGCTGCCGGTATCTATGCCTGGCTGCCGCTTGGTCTAAGGGTCCTCAAGAAGATCGAGCAGATCGTTCGCGAGGAAATGGACCGGGCCGGCGCCATCGAGGTGCTGATGCCGACCCTGCAGCTGGCGGACCTGTGGCGTGAGAGCGGCCGCTATGACGACTATGGCGACGAAATGCTGCGCATCAAGGATCGCCACGAGCGCGACCTGCTGTACGGGCCCACGGCCGAAGAGGTGATCACCGAGATCTTCCGGGCCCATGTGAAGAGCTACAAGGACCTGCCGAAGAACTTCTACAACATCCAGTGGAAGTTCCGGGACGAGCGTCGCCCCCGGTTCGGGGTGATGCGCGGTCGCGAATTCCTGATGAAGGACGCCTATTCCTTCGATGTGGACGAGGCCGCGGCCCGCCGCTCCTACAACCGCATGTTCGTGGCCTATCTGAACACCTTCTCCCGCCTGGGCCTGAAGGCGGTGCCCATGCGCGCCGATCCCGGTCCCATCGGCGGCGATCTGAGCCACGAATTCATCATTCTGGCGGAAACCGGCGAGAGCCAGGTCTTCTGCCACCGCGATCTGGTGGAGATGCCGGCGCCTGGCGATGTGGATTGGGACGGCGACCTGCAGCCCATCGTGGACCAGCGCACCGCCCTCTACGCGGCCACCGAAGACATGCACGACCAGGGGCGGTTCGAGAGCGAAGTGGCGGAGGCCGACCGGCTATCAGCCCGGGGCATCGAGGTCGGCCATATCTTCTATTTCGGCGAGAAGTACTCCAAGCCCATGCGGGCGGTCGTCACCGGCCCCGACGGCCAGGAGCGCCCGATTCATGGGGGTTCCTATGGGGTCGGGGTGTCGCGTCTGGTGGGCGGTATCATCGAGGCGAGCCATGACGCGGCCGGCATCATCTGGCCCGACGCGGTCGCGCCCTTCGGCGTGGCGGTGATCAATCTGCGGCCGGGCGACTCGGCTGTCGACCTGGCTTGCGAGCAAGCCTATGGCGCCCTGCGCGAGGCCGGGAAGGATCCGCTGCTGGACGACACAGACGAGCGGCCCGGCGCCAAGTTCGCCGCCATGGATCTGATCGGCGCCCCCTGGCAGCTGATTATCGGTCCCAAGGGCGTCGCCGAGGGCAAGGTGGAGATCAAACGCCGCGCCACTGGCGAGCGTCAGTCGGTGACGCTGGAAGAGGCCCTGAAGGTGATCATCGCGTGAGCACTGTGGCCGCGCCCTTCGGACGCTGGGAGCGGATGCTCGCTGGCCGCTATCTGCGCGCCAAGCGCAGCCAGGGCGGCGTGGCGCTGATCTCGATCATCTCCTTTGTGGGTATCATGCTGGCCGTCGCCGTGCTGATCATCGTCATGTCGGTGATGAACGGCTTTCGGACCGAACTTCTGGATCGGACCCTGGGGTTCAACGGCCATGTCTATGTGGCCGGCGGCTCGCTCTATGAGCCAGAGGTGCAGACCCTGGCCGGTGAGATCGCGGCCTTGCCTGGGGTCACCCAGGCCGCCCCGCTCGTGGAGGCCCAGGCCATGGCCCTCGGCCAGGGCCAGATCAGCGGGGTGGTGGTCCGGGGCATCAGCGAGTCGGACCTCCGACGTACTGAGATCGTTTCGAGCAACATTGTCCGCGGCTCCCTCGAGGGGTTTGGCGTAGGCGAGTATGGCGGCGACCTGCTGCTCATCGGCGATCGGCTGGCCGACGCCCTGGGAATTCAACCGGGCGACCCTCTGACCCTGATCTCCCCCAGCGGTGGGGCCACGGCCTTTGGTTATACGCCCCAGCGCAAGACCTACACCGTCGGCGGCACCTTCAGCGTCGGCATGAGCGAATACGACCAGCTCTTCATCTATATGCCGCTCGAGCAAGCGCAGCTGTTCTTCGCCCGTGAAGGCATGGTGGACGTCGTGGAGATCCGCGTGGCCAATCCTGACCGAGCCCCGGCCATGAAGGCGTCGATCGCCGAGCTGGCTGGCCCCACAGCGGTTGTCACTGACTGGACCCAGCGCAACGCCAGTTTCTGGAACGCTCTGAAGATTGAGCGCAGCGTCATGCGGCTGATCCTGATGCTCATCGTGGCCATCGCGGCGATGAACATCATCTCTGGCCTCGTGATGCTGGTGAAGAACAAGGGGCGCGACATCGCCATCCTGCGCACCATGGGGGCGGGGCAGGGCGCGATCCTGCGGATCTTCTTTATGGCCGGCGCCTCGGTGGGCGCCCTGGGCACCCTGGTGGGCCTGGTTCTTGGGGTGCTGTTCTGCATCTTCATCGGCCCGATTCAGAACGCCGTCGAGTGGGTGACGGGGGCGGAGGTGTTCAGCTCGGACATCTATTACCTCGCCCACATTCCAGCCAAGGTGGACGCCCTGGAGGTGCTCATCGTGGTGGGCTGGGCGCTGGCCGTTTCGTTCCTGGCGACCCTGCCGCCGGCCCTTAGGGCCTCGCGTCTCGATCCGGTGGAGGCTCTTCGCTATGAGTGAGGTCCCCGCCCTGGCGGTGCGCGGTCTTGAGCGCACCTATGTGACCGGCGACCGCAGCCTGACGGTTCTGCGGGGCGTCGATCTGGATGTCTCACCGGGCGAGATTGTGGGCCTGATCGGACCCTCAGGGTCGGGGAAATCTTCCCTGCTGCATGCCGCAGGCCTGTTGGAGCGACCCAACGCCGGTCAGATCTTCATTGAGGGCCGCGACTGTTCAACCCTCAATGAGCGGGCCCGCACCCGGGTGCGCCTGGGCTCGATCGGGTTCGTCTATCAGTTCCATCACCTGCTGGCGGAGTTCAGCGCCCTGGATAATGTCGCCCTGCCGATGATGATTGCGGGCCAGGATCATGAGGCGGCGCGCAAGCGGGCGGCCATGCTCCTTGGTCAACTGGGTCTCTCCGCGCGGGTGGATCATCAGCCGGCGCAGATGTCTGGTGGGGAGCAGCAACGTGTGGCGCTGGCCCGCGCCCTGGCCAATTCACCGAGGCTGTTGCTGGCCGACGAGCCCACCGGAAACCTCGACCCAACCACTTCTGGCGAGGTGTTTGACAGCCTCTATCGTCTGGCTAGGGAGACCGGGGTGGCGGCGGTGATCGCCACCCACAATCTGGAGCTCGCCCGGCACATGGATCGGGTCCTGGCCCTGAAAGACGGCCACCTGGAGCCGCAGTCCCTGTTCTGATGGGCCTCAGGCCCCGAAGGTGGTCGAGCCGTCCGGACCAATGACGCTGCCGGGGTTGTGGGCCACTTCCCACACATGGCCGTCGGGGTCGGCGAAATAACCTGAATAGCCGCCCCAGAAGACGGGCTCCGGCGCTTTCAGAGCCTTGGCGCCGGCCGCCAGAGCCTCGGCGAAGGTGGCGTCCACGCCGTCGCGGGTTGGCTCGTTGATGGCGATTGTCACGCCGCTGAAGCCGCCATCAATAGGTCGTTTGGCGTCCTTGGCCAGGGCTGCCCGTCCGAACAGGCCCAGGGCCAGGCCCGGCAGTTGATAGAAACAGACCTCATCTGTCGCACTCACGGGGCGCCAGCCCAACCCGTCCTCATAGAAGCGGCGCGCGCGGCCGATATCATCCACGCCGAGGGTGATCAGGCTGAGGCGTTGGTCCATCTGGCGGTTCCATATTCTTGGCTACGGGCGGGCTTGACGGGGAGAACAAAAGAAGAATAAGAACATAAACGGAACATCCACAAGGGGGTTGGTTATGGTCATTCATCTGGCGCGGGAATCGCTGGCCTTTGTCTCCGTGGCGGGCTTCGTGTGGGTGGTCTGTCAGTTCGCCTATCTGGTGGGCTAGACCCACAGCAATGTCAGGGAGGCGGAGATGAACCAGCAGCCGAACGAGGGTTTCGTTCACCTGCGGGTGCGCTCGGCCTACTCCCTCCTTGAGGGCGCCATCAAGGCGGACGCCATCGGCCCACTGGCGGCGGCTAATGACATGCCAGCGGTCGCGCTGACCGATCGCACCAATCTCTACGGCGCCCTGGAGTTTTCCGTGGCCACGCAGGGGCAGGGGGTGCAGCCGATCATCGGATGCGCCCTGGCGGTGACGGGGATTGGCGAGCGGCAGCCCGAGAAGTGGGCCAAGACGCCGACCATTGTCCTGCTGGCTCAGTCCGAGGCCGGATATCTCAACCTCTCGCGCCTCTCTTCCATGGCTTACATCGACAGCGTGGGCGGGGTCGAGGAGCCGGCGGTCGCCTGGAGTAAGGTGGTCGAACATGCGGAGGGCTTGATCCTGCTTTCCGGCGGGTGGGACGGCCCAGTTGATCCCCTGATGGCGGCTGGCAAGGTTGCCGAGGGCCGGGCTGCCCTGACCGAGATGCAGCGGGTGTTCGGCGACCGCTTCTATGTGGAGCTCCAGCGTCATGGTCTGGCGGCCCAGGCTCTGGCTGAGCCGGAGTTGGTCGCCTTCGCCTATGAAATGGACGCGCCCCTGGTGGCCACCAACGACGTCCACTTCACCCTGCCGGATATGCATGCGGCCCATGACGCCCTGTTGTGCATCGCTGACGGGGCCTTTGTCGGACAGGATGAGCGTCGGCGGGTGAGTGGGGAGCACTGGTTTAAGCCAGCGGCCGATATGCGGGCCCTGTTCGCTGATCTGCCGGAGGCCTGCGACAACACCCTGGAGATCGCCCGCCGGTGCGCCTTCATGGTGCGCAAACGCGATCCCATCCTGCCGCGCTTCCCCACCGAAGGAGATCGCACTGAGGCCGAGGAGCTAGCCCATCAGGCCCGGGAGGGCCTCAAGGGTCGCATCGCCGCTGGCCAGGCCAGCCACGCCCCAGAAAGCGAGTATTTTGAGCGCCTGGAACGGGAGATCGGGGTCATCACCGAGATGGGCTTCCCGGGTTACTTCCTGATCGTTGCCGACTTTATCAAATGGGCCAAGGCTCATGACATTCCGGTGGGGCCCGGCCGGGGTTCCGGGGCCGGCTCCCTGGTGGCCTATTCTCTGACCATCACCGACCTCGACCCGCTTCGCTATGGCCTGCTGTTCGAGCGCTTCCTGAATCCGGAGCGGGTCTCCATGCCCGACTTCGACATCGACTTCTGCCAGGACCGGCGGGAGGAGGTGATATCCTATGTGCAGCAGCGCTACGGCCGTGACCGGGTGGCGCAGATCATCACCTTTGGCACCCTTCAGGCCCGGGCGGTTCTCCGCGATGTTGGGCGAGTGCTTCAGCTGCCCCTCGGTCAGGTGGACCGGCTGGCCAAGATGGTGCCCGCCAACCCCGCCAATCCGGTGACCTTGGCCAAGGCCATCGAGATCGAACCGCGGCTTCGCGCGGCGCGGGATGAGGATGAGGCGGTGTCACGGCTTCTGGATGTGGCCCTGAAGCTTGAGGGGCTCTACCGGAACGCCTCCACCCACGCCGCGGGCGTAGTGATCGCCGATCGTGCGCTGACGGAGTTGACGCCCCTCTATCAGGATCCTCGCTCAGAGCTGCCGGCCACCCAGTTCAATATGAAGTGGGTGGAGAGCGCGGGTCTGGTGAAGTTCGACTTCCTGGGCCTGAAGACCCTGACGGTCATCGACAAGGCGCTGAAGTTCCTCGATCAGCGCGGCGCCCGGGTGGATATGGGCGTCCTGCCTGTGGACGACGCAAAGACCTATGAACTCATGTCCGCCGGCCACACGGTGGGGGTCTTCCAGATGGAAGGCCAGGGCATGCGCGACACCCTGCGGCAGCTGCGGCCCAACTCCATCGAAGACGTCACCGCCGTCGGCGCCCTTTATCGCCCAGGCCCGATGGACAACATCCCGGCCTTCGTCGACTGCAAGTTTGGCCGCCGCACCATCGACTACCTGCATCCCTCCCTGGAGCCGGTGCTCAAGGAGACCTACGGGATCATCGTCTATCAGGAGCAGGTGATGCAGATCGCCCAGATCCTGGCGGGCTATTCCCTTGGGGGCGCGGACCTTCTGCGCCGGGCCATGGGCAAGAAGAAGAAGGACGAAATGGCCCAGCAGAAGGCCATGTTCGTCGCCGGCGCCTCAGAACGTGGTGTCCCGGAGAGCCAGGCGGCTTCGATCTTTGAGCTGGTGGACAAGTTCGCTGGCTACGGCTTCAACAAGAGCCACGCGGCGGCCTATGCCGTGGTTTCCTACCAGACGGCCTGGCTCAAGGCGAATGCGCCGGTGGAGTTCTTCGCCGCCTCCATGAGCCTGGATATCGCCAATACGGACAAGCTGGCGGTCTTCTATCAGGACGCCAAGCGCTTCGGGGTGAAGATCCGGGCCCCGGACATCAACCGCTCAGGCGCCGATTTCGAGGTGGCCGACGGCGAGGTGCTCTACGCCCTTGGCGCGGTGCGTAATGTCGGCCTGGCGGCGATGCAGCATGTGGCCGAGCTTCGTCGGGACGGGGGACCGTTCCGGGACATCTTCGATTTCGTCGAGCGGGTCGATCCCCGCCATGTGAACAAGCGCACTTTCGAGACGCTGGCCCGGGCGGGGGCCTTCGACTCCATCCACCCCAATCGCGCCCAGCTGGTGGCCGCAGCTGACGCCCTGATCGCTTATGCCCAAAGCGTGGCCGCTGACCGAGCGTCCGCCCAGGCCAGTCTATTTGGCGGCGATCAGGCGGGCGTCGGTCGACCACGTATGCCGCGGGCGGAGATGTGGACGCCCGTGGAACGACTGGATGAGGAGCTGGCGGCGGTCGGTTTCTATCTTTCAGGCCACCCGCTGGAAGATATGATCCCAGCGCTCCGGCGCCGCCGGACTGAGCTGCTCACCGATGTGATCCTCAAGGCTGAGGCCGGGGCTGAGGTGTTTCGCATGGCTGGCGTCATTCGCCGCAAGCAGGAGCGGGCCTCTCAGTCCAGCGGCGAGAAGTTCGCCTTTGTCACCCTGTCCGATCCGACCGGCGAGTATGAGGTTCTGTTCCCACCGGAGTCCTTGCGACGATGTCGCGACGTGCTTGAGCCCGGCAAGGTGGTCTCCATCAAGGTTCGCGCCAAGGCGAGGGACGGGGAGGTGCGTTTCTTTGGCGATGAGGCCGAGCCTGTGGAGAAGGCGATTGAGAACGCCGTGGCCGGGCTTCGTGTGCATATTTCCCCCCGCAGCGCCGAGATAGACGCGCTCAAGCGGCGCCTTGAGGGGGCCGTCAACGCCCGTGGGGGCGAGATCATCCTGACGGCGCCGCTTGAGGGAGGACGGGAGGTCGAAGTGAAGCTGCCTGGCCGCTTCACCCTTGATGGCGCCATGCGCGGGGCCCTGAAGACCGCGCCTGGCGTCCTCTATGTGGAAGAGCTGTAGGGCGGTCAGTTCCGGTCCGACCGCGGTCCAAGTCCGTGGCGCTTGCTTTTTCGGTGATCTGGACGTATGCCGCGCCCATCACACACGCAGGCGTGCGGCGACGTTCAGGGAGACATCCTGAGGGTTACCGTTCCGGGCTCCCCATAAGGGGGTTTTGGCTTGCGGAGGCATACCGGAAAAAGGAGCCATTCATGGCGCTTCCCGACTTCTCCATGCGTCAGCTTTTGGAAGCTGGCGCCCACTTCGGCCACCAGACCCACCGCTGGAACCCGAAGATGGAACGCTACATCTTCGGTTCGCGGTCGAACATTCACATCATCGACCTGTCGCAGACCATCCCTCTGCTGCATCAGGCCCTGGTCAAGGCCCGCGACGTGGCCGCCGGCGGCGGCCGTATCCTGTTCGTGGGCACCAAGCGTCAGGCCTCCGATCCGGTGGCCGTGGCCGCCAAGCGTTGCGCGCAGTACTACGTCAATCACCGCTGGCTGGGCGGCACGCTCACCAACTGGCGCACCGTGTCGGGCTCGATCGCCCGCCTGCGCGAGCTGGAAGGCCTGCTGGAAGGCGAAGGCGCCAAGCGCAGCAAGAAGGAACTGCTGCAGCTGACCCGCGAACGCGACAAGCTCGAGCTGTCCCTGGGCGGGATCAAGGACATGGGCGGCATTCCCGATCTGATGTTCGTGATCGACACCAACAAGGAAGCCATCGCCATCCAGGAAGCCCGGAAGCTGAACATTCCGGTCATCTCCATTCTGGACACCAACTGCGATCCGGCTGGCATCAGCTATCCGATCCCGGGCAATGACGACGCCGCCCGCGCCCTGCAGCTCTATTGCGACCTGATGGCTGACGCCATTCTGGACGGCCTGACCGCTGGCCAGGTCGCCGCTGGCGTGGACCTGGGCGCGTCTGAGGCGCCCATGGAGCCTGCCCTGGCCATGACGGCGACCGCTGAGCCGGAGGCCGCTGCGCCTGCCGCGGCTGAAGGCGAGACCACCCAGGCCTAAGGCCCAGCCCGCCCTTCGGGGTGGGCTTCGACATCAAACTGTGACGGCTGGGGCTCTATCCAGAGGCCCAGCCGTTGATTCTAGACCAAGGGAGCCGAGCCATGGCGGAGATCACCGCTGCGCTGGTCAAAGAGCTGCGCGAAAAGTCTGGCGCAGGCATGATGGACTGCAAGAAGGCCCTTCAGGAGAACGGGGGCGACATCGACGCCGCCATCGACTGGCTGCGCACCAAGGGCCTGTCCAAGGCCGCCAAGAAGTCGGACCGCGCCGCGGCCGAGGGCCTGGTCGCCGCCGCGACCCGCAAGGATGGCGCGGGCATGACCGGCGTGGTCGTCGAGCTGAACGCCGAAACCGACTTTGTCGCGCGGAACGAGCTGTTCCAGTCGGCGGCGAAGGACATCGCCCAGGTCGCCCTGGACGTGGAAGGCGTGGAGGCCATCTCCGCGGCCAAGACCGCCAAGGGTGAAGTGGTGTCCGACGTGGTCACCAACCTGATCGCCACCATCGGCGAGAACATGATGCTGCGCCGGGCTTCGCGCCTGACCGTGGCCCAGGGCGCCGTGGCGTCCTACATCCACGCCGCCGCCGCGCCCGACCTGGGCCGCATTGGCGTGCTGGTGGCCCTGGAAGGCGCCGGCGACCAGGCCAAGCTGCAAGAGGTCGGTCGTAAGATCGCCATGCATGTGGCCGCCACCAACCCGCTGTCGCTGTCCACCGATGACCTCGACCCCGAGGCGGTGGAGCGCGAGAAGGCGATCTTCACCGAACAGGCCCTGGCCTCCGGCAAGCCGGCTGGCGTGGTGGAGAAGATGGTCGAAGGCCGGATCCGCAAGTTCTTCGAGGAAGTCGTTCTGCTCAAGCAGGCCTTCGTGATGAACCCGGACCAGACCGTCGAGCAACTGATCGCCGAGCTGGCTAAGGAAACCGGTTCGCCGGTGACCATGACCGGCTTTGTGCGCTTCGGTCTGGGTGATGGTGTGGAGAAGAAGGTCGACGACTTCGCCGCCGAAGTGGCCCAGCTCAGCGGCCAGGCCTAGGCCTCAGACGATCTACACTGCAGGGCGCGGCGCGTTCGACGCGGGCCGCGCCCTTGCGCTATCTTGCCCAAGTCAGATTCGGAAAGACGCGCTCATGCCCTCGCCAGCCCCCGCCCTGCGTTACAAGCGGATCCTGCTTAAGGTTTCTGGCGAAGTACTGATGGGGGAGCAGGGGTTCGGGATTGATCCCAACACTCTGGAGGCGGTGGCCAAGGACATCGCCGAGGTGGTCAGCCACGGGGTGGAATTGTGCCTTGTGATCGGTGGCGGCAACATTTTCCGCGGCGTGTCCCTGGCCGGCAAGGGGATGGAGCGTTCCAGCGCCGACTATATGGGCATGCTCGCCACGGTGATGAACGCGCTGGCCCTGCAGGGCGCCCTGGAGAAGGAGGGCGTCTTCACCCGGGTGCAGTCCGCCATCCCTATGGACGCCGTCTGTGAGCCCTACATCCGGCGCCGCGCCATGCGGCATCTGGAGAAGGGTCGCGTGGTGATCTTCGCCGCCGGTCTCGGGGCGCCCTATTTCACCACCGATACGCCTGCGGCTCTGCGTTCGGCCGAAATGGGCTGTGAGGCCCTGTTCAAGGGCACCAGCGTCGATGGGGTCTATACGGCCGATCCGAAGAAGGACCCCAAGGCGGTCCGCTACGAACAACTCAGCTATCATGACGTGCTGGCCCAGGACCTCCGGGTCATGGACGCCTCGGCCATCGCCCTGATGCGTGACAATGAGATCCCGATCGTGGTGTTTTCGATCCGCGAACGGGGGAATTTCCTGAAGGTGCTGAAGGGGCAGGGCGTCTTTACGACCATCGCCTGATCTTTCCGCCGACAACCACAAGACCGAATGGAGGAGCCCCCATGGCCGCCGCACCGAAGCCGGTTCTTTCGAGCTACAAGGATCGCATGGATAAGGCCGTTTTGGCCTTGAAGGAGGAGTTCGCCTCCCTGCGCACGGGTCGCGCCTCAGCTGGTCTGCTCGATCAGGTCATGGTCGACGCCTATGGCTCAATGGTGCCCATCAGCCAGGTGGCCGCTGTCAGCGTGCCTGAGCCGCGGATGCTCACTGTCAGCGTCTGGGACAAGGGCGTCGCGGTCTCTGTGGAAAAGGCCATTCGAAACAGTGGCCTGGGCCTCAATCCTGTGGTGGATGGTCAGACTCTCCGCATTCCCATTCCTCCGCTGACGGAAGAGCGTCGCAAGGATCTTGTGAAGATCGCCGGCAAATACGCCGAGCAGCAGAAGGTGGCCGTTCGCAACATTCGCCGGGACGCCAATGACGACCTGAAGCGGGCCGAAAAGGACGGCGTGATCAGCCAGGACGAACAGAAGCGCATGGAGGCCGAGGTGCAGAAGTTCACCGACGAGGCCGTGAAGCGCGTGGACGAAGCCTTGAAAGTCAAAGAACAAGAGATCATGCAGGTTTGATCGGCTAGCCTGTCGCCAAAGGACGCGCGAGGAACCCATGGCCCGCAGCCCAGAGCCGAACCACGCCGGACCGGCCGCCGCTAACCCGGTGGGCGAAGCCCTGCATGTGGCCCTGGTCATGGACGGCAATGGCCGCTGGGCCAAGCGCCGCAGCCTGCCACGCAGTCTTGGGCATCGGGCCGGCGTCGAGGCGCTGAAGCGCACGGTGGCCGCCGCGCCGGAGCTGAATATCCGCTATCTCACGGTCTTTGGTTTCTCGACGGAGAACTGGAGCCGTCCGGCCGCCGAGGTCGCCGAATTGATGGCCCTGCCGCGGCGCTATTTCGAGAGCGACCTTGGACGGCTGGAACGTGAAGGCGTGCGCGTGCGGGTCATTGGACGCCGGGCCGGCCTGAACCCGGATCTGATCCAGATCATCGAAGAAGCCGAGCGCCGCACGGCGGGTAATGACGCCTTCTTTCTGCAGGTCGCCTTCAACTACGGGGGCCAGGCCGACATCACTGACGCCGCGCGACGTCTGGCGCAGGATATTTCCGCCGGTCTTGTTCGCCCCGAGGAGTTGGATGAGGCGCGGTTCGCCAGCTACCTGTCCACCTCGGCCACCCCGCCGCCGGACCTGATTGTTCGCCCCTCTGGCGAGCAGCGTCTGTCCAACTTCCTTCTGTGGGAAGCCGCCTATTCGGAGCTCGTCTTCCAGGATGTGCTCTGGCCTGACTATGGACCAGAGCATCTGAAGGCTGCGGTGGAGGCCTTCCGCACCCGCGAGCGCCGGTATGGCGCCGTCGCTGATGACGCCCTTGCCGCCGGCTAAACACTTCGACTGGTCCAACCTCGCCATTCGCGCGGCCTCAGCCCTGGTGCTTGTGCCCGCGGCCGTGGCCGCGGTGTGGTGGGGCGGATTGCCCTTCCTGTTGCTGGTTTCGGTCGGCGTCGCTCTCCTGTCCATTGAATGGGCGGGGATGACGGCGCCCCGGGCGCCGCTCCGGGTCCTGTCGGTCGTTCTGATCGCAGTCCTGGCGGGGGTGTTTCTGATCTACCTGCGCTATGTGCCCTTGGCGTGGGGCGCCATGGTTGCGGGGGCGGCCGCTGCGGCCCTGGTGGCCCGGCGGGTGGCTGAGCGGCCCGCCGACGCGGCCTTTGGCGTGGTCTATATCGGCATCCCCTGCCTCGCCCTGGTTTGGCTGAGGGGGACACCCTCAGGCGCGCTGTGGGTTTTGATGCTTTTCGCCGTGACCTGGGCAGCCGATATCGCCGCATTCCTGGTGGGCAGCCTGCTGAAGGGGCCAAAGCTCTGGCCGCGATTTTCGCCCAACAAGACCTGGTCGGGCTTTGCTGGTGGCCTTGCGGCCTCAACAGCGACCGGGGCCCTGTGTTCAGCCCTGTTTGGCACGACCATGGGGGTGATCACCGGTGCGGTCATCGGCTTGACCGGCGGCCTAGCCACAATGGGCGGCGACCTGTGGGAGTCGATGCTGAAGCGGCGGTTCGGCGTCAAGGATTCCGGGGACCTCATCCCCGGGCATGGCGGTCTGCTGGATCGGGTTGATGGCCTTATGTTCGCCGTCCTCGTCCTGGCTATTGCGCGACTTGCGGAGCTTTTCACATGAACGCCCACGCCCTTCCGCGGAAGGTCACCGTCCTTGGGGCCACAGGCTCGGTCGGCATGTCGACGCTTGATCTGTTCGACTTGGCCAAGGTCGAGGTTGAGGTGGTCGGCCTTACCGGCGGCCGAAACGTGGCGCGCCTGGCGGAGCAGGCCCTGCGCTGGCGTCCGCAAGTGGCGGTCATCGAGGATGAGGCCGGACTTCCGGAGCTGCGTGATCGCCTCAAGGGCTCCGGCGTTCAGGCGGCGGCCGGGGCCAACGCCATCGCCGAGGTCGCCGCTGGTGACGCCCAGTGGGTCATGTCGGCCATTGTCGGCTTTGCAGGCCTGGCGCCCACCCTGGCTGCGGCGCGGGCAGGGGCGGTTGTCGCCCTGGCGAACAAGGAAAGCCTGGTCTGTGGCGGCCCTGGCCTCCTGCGCACCGCGAAGCTAGCCGGGGGCGCTGTGATCCCGGTGGATTCCGAACACTCCGCCATATTTCAGGTTTTCGACTCCCGGGCCAACGCCCAGGTCTCGCGGGTCATTCTCACCTCGTCTGGTGGGCCGTTTCGGACCTGGACCCAGGCTCAGATGGCCCACGCCACGCCGGAGCAGGCTGTCGCTCATCCGAACTTCAGCATGGGGGCCAAGATTTCGGTCGATTCCGCCTCCATGATGAACAAGGGCCTGGAGATCATTGAGGCCGCCTATCTGTTCGCCATGCCGCCGGAGCGCCTTGAGGTCTTGATCCACCACCAACAGATCATCCACTCCATGGTGGAATATGCTGATGGCTCGACCCTGGCGCAGCTGGGGCCGCCGGATATGCGCGCGCCGATCGCCTGCGCCTATGCCTGGCCCGACCGACTGCCCTGGCCGGCGCCCAAGCTTGACCTGGTCAAGTCTGGCCCCCTGACCTTCGAGGAGCCTGACCTCGCCAAGTTTCCCGCCCTGGGCCTGGCCAAGGCCGCCCTGGCGACGGGGGGGGCGGCGCCTGGCGCCCTCAACGCGGCCAATGAGGTGGCGGTCGCCGCCTTCCTTGACCGCAAGATCGGCTTTCTGGATATTGCCGCGACTGTGGCCGAGACCCTGGAGCGGTTGGATCGCACGGGGGACCTCGCTGGGGGGGCGAGCGGAGACGCTTTGGAATCAGCCCGGGAAACCGATGCCGCGGCCCGGCGCGTCGCCTCGGCCGTCACGGCCGGGCTTTCTGGCTCGCGCCAGGCCCCATAGGAGCAGCCCACCTGATGATCGACTTCCTGCAGACGGCCCTGGGCTACATCATCCCGTTCCTGCTGGTCCTCACCGTTGTGGTGACCATTCATGAACTGGGACACTATTGGGCGGCCCGCGCCTGCGGCGTGGCCATCGATCAGTTTTCGATCGGCTTTGGCCGCCGGATCTTCGGCTGGCGCGACCGCCAGGGCGTCGAGTGGCGGGTGGGTTGGATCCCGCTTGGGGGCTATGTGAAGTTCTCCGGCGATGAGAACGCCGCCAGCGTCCCCGATCACGATAACCTTGAGGCGATGCGCCAGCGCCTCGAGGCCGAGCAGGGCCCCGGGGCCGCCGACCGTTATTTCCACTTCAAGCCGGTCTGGCAAAGGGCGTTCGTCACGGCGGCGGGCCCGCTGGCCAATTTTGTCCTCGCCATTGTGCTGTTCGCCGTGCTGCTGATGAGCGTCGGTGAGACCGTGATCCCGGCCAGGGTTGCCGCGGTTCAGCCCGACAGCCCGGCGGCTCGGGCGGGCTTCGCCGTGGATGACATCGTGGTCCAGGCCAACGGCCAGGACATCGACAACTTCTTTGATCTCCAGCAGATCATCGCTGTGCGCTCCAACGCGCCTACCAGCTTTGTGGTCGACCGGGGCGGTCAGCTTGTGTCGCTGACGGCGACCCCGGAGCGGCGGCTGGTTTCTGACCGGATGGGTGGGGAGCAACAGATCGGCGTCCTGGGTATCGCCAGTCCGGCCCAGGTTGGGGAGCGCACCGTGCGCCGCTACGGCCCGATTGAAGCTGTGGCCGGTGGCGTGGAGCGGACCTGGCGGGTCTTGAGCACCACGGTCTACTACCTCGGACGGGTGGTGACAGGACGCGAGAGCGCCGATCAGCTCGGCGGTCCCTTGCGGATCGCTCAGGCCTCCGGTCAGGTGGCGCAGTCTGGAGCCCAGGGGGCGCCGGACGCTGGCTCCATGCTCCTGGGCAGCGCCGTCGCCCTGTTGGGTCTGACGGCGGTGTTGTCGGTGGGAATTGGCTTCATGAACCTGTTGCCCGTTCCGATCCTGGATGGCGGCCACCTGGTCTTTTACGCCTATGAAGCGGTGGCCCGTCGCCCTCTTGCGGCCAAGGTTCAGGCGGCAGGATATCGTGTGGGCCTTGCGCTGCTGCTCGGATTGATGTTGTTCGCCACCTGGAACGATCTGCAGCAACTGCGCGTGTTCAAATTTCTCGGCGGTCTGATTTCCTAGGCTCGCCTTCCTCCCTTTACGGCTGATCAGATGCAAAGATCTCGCGCTCGTAGCGCTGCGCTCGCTTCCGGCTTCGCCCTGCTGCTTTCCTCGACGGCCCTCACGGCGCCGACGGTGGCTATCGCCCAGGCCCAGGCTGAGGTGGTGCAGCGCATCGCTGTCCGCGGCAACGAACGGATCGAACAGGCCACAGTCCTGTCCTATCTGCCGATCCAGCCCGGCGACCGGGTGGATGCTGCGCAGCTCGATCTCGCCCTGAAGGCGCTCTACCGCACCGATCTGTTCGCAGATGTCCGCATCAGCGCTGTGAACGGGGAAGTGGTGGTCGAGGTGGTGGAAAACCCCATCATCAACCGCGTTATCTTCGAGGGAAACCGTGGCCTGAAGGAAGATAAGCTCCGGGACGAAGTCACCCTTCGCCCGCGCGGCATCTTCACCCGGGCCCGGATCCAGCAGGATGTGCAGCGGATTGTGGAGCTGTACCGCCGCTCCGGACGGATTTCGGCCAATGTGACCCCGAAGATCGTTGAGCTGCCGCAGAAGCGGGTCGATGTGATCTTCGAGATCGATGAGGGCGCCAAGAGCGGCGTCCTGCGCACCAACTTCATCGGAAATGTCGAGTTCTCGGACAACGACCTGCGCGACGTGGTCGTGACCGAGCAGAGCGCCTGGTACAAGCTGTTCAGCAGCAATGCGAACTATGATCCAGATCGCCTTGAGTACGACAAGGAGCAGCTGCGCGAGCACTATCGGAACCGAGGCTTCTACGACTTCCGTGTCGTCTCGGCCATTGCAGAGCTGTCGCCTGACAAGAACGGCTTCGTCGTCACCTATACGGTGGAGGAGGGGCCAGAGTACAAGTTCGGCAAGGTCGAGGTGGCCACTGAGCTTGAGAAGCTTGACCAGGAGACCCTGGCTCAGATCCTGCCGATCCGCGAGGGCCAAGTCTATCAGGACGAGCGGATTGAACAGGCCACCGACACCCTGACCTTCGCCGCCGGCGCGGCGGGCTTCGCCTTTGTGGATGTGCGGCCCCGCTACACGCCAAATCGTGAGACCCGCACGGTTGATGTGACCTTCCAAGTTAATGAAGGGCCTCGAGTCTATGTCGAGCGCATCGACATTATCGGCAACACCCGCACCCTGGACTATGTGGTGCGTCGGGAAATGAACCTGGCCGAGGGCGACGCTTACAACCGAGTCCTGGTGGACCGGTCACGAAACCGCGTGCGCGCCCTGGGCTTCTTCAAGGATGTGAACATCGAGGAGGTGCCGGGTTCGGCGCCAGATCGCACCGGCCTGCAGGTCCAGGTCGAAGAGCAGCCCACTGGGGAACTGTCCTTCAGCGCCGGCTATAGCTCGGTCGATCAGCTGATCCTCGATCTGGGCGTCACTGAGCGGAACTTCCGCGGCCGGGGGCAGAACGTCCGGGCGCGGGTCTCGGTCGGTTCTCTGCGTCAGCAGATCGACTTCTCCTTCACCGAACCGCGGTTCATGGGCCGCGACCTGGGCGCCGGAGTGGATCTCTACTCCTACCGCTATGACCTGACGGACTTCTCGGCCTATCGGACCAACACCATTGGCGGCGGGGTCCGGCTGGGCTTCCCGCTGACCCTCAACGCCCGGGCTTCGGCCCGCTACACCCTACGTCGCGATGAGGTGGAGATTCCGGACTCCTTCTGCGATCCAGGGGCGGCGGTCGTGTCCATCTCGCTCTGCCAGCAGCGTGGGTCCTACACCACCTCGCTGGTGGGCTATGGCGTGCGCCTGGACCGCAGGAATGACCCGATCAATCCGACCCGGGGCTTCTACACCGCGCTGAACCAGGATCTGGCCGGCCTCGGCGGTGATGTGAACTATTTGAAGACTGAGATTGAAGGCGGGATCTATTACGGCTTCTCGCCGAGTTTCATCCTCAGCGGCACTGGCTCGGCCGGCTATGTGGACGGCTGGAACGGCGACACCGTCCGGATCAATGAGCGTTTCTACAAGGGCGGCAACAGCTTCCGGGGCTTCGAGACTGCCGGCATTGGCGCGCGTGACATCAATTCCGCCCGCGGGGACGCGCTGGGCGGTAAGGCCTACGCCATCGGCTCGGTCGAGCTCACCGTACCCACCTTCCTGCCTGAGCAGTATGGGGTGAAGGCGGCCATCTTCTCTGACTTTGGCACCTTGGGTCTGTTGGACGATGAGGATAAACTCACCGTCGCCGGGGCGGTCGATCCCAACATCGTCGACGACCTGTCACTTCGAGCATCTGCGGGGGTCAGCATCTTCTGGCGCTCACCCATGGGTCCTATCCGTTTCGACTTCAGCCAAGTTTTGGCCAAAGAGGATTACGATAAGACCGAAACCTTCCGGTTCTCCACCTCAACTAGGTTCTGATTTCATGACCACGAAAACCCTTGCCGCCGGCCTCACCGCCGCGGCGCTCGCGCTCGCGCTCGCTCCGACCGCGCTGGCTCAGCAAGCGCCCGCCGCGCCTCAGGTCACTCACGGCGCCGCCATCGCGGGGGTGTGCGTGATGTCCTTGGACGGCGCGATCGGCGGCTCCACCGTCGGCCAATACGTCCAGACCCGCCTGCAGCAGATCGCAACCCAGGTGGAAGCTGAACTCAAGGCCGAGGAAACCGCCATCACCAACGAGGCCCAGGCGATCGAGACCGGTCGGGCCAGCCTCACCCAGGATGCGTTCGACAAGCGCCGCGCCGACCTCCAGGTTCGGGTCAACGCCTTTCAGCGCAAGGCCGCCCTGCGTGAACGCGAAGTTGCTGTGACCCAGCAGAAAGCCATCGCCCGCGTCGGCCAGGAAATGGAGCCGCTGATCCGCCAGGTTTATCAGCAGCGCCAGTGCGCCATGCTGCTGAACCGGGACGCCCTGCTGCTCTCCAACCCGCAGATGGATGTGACGAGCGCGGTCGTCACCGCCCTCAACGGCAAGATCACGCAGTTTGCATTCGACCGTGAACGGCTGGACCAGCAGGCCGCCGGCGCCCAGACTAGGTAAGCCAGCGACTCGCCCAAGGGGCGCGGGTTGCGCTTGGAATGCATATGCCTGACCCGCGCTTCTTCGAGGACCTCGGTCCCATCGCCCTATCCCGCCTCGCCGAGCTGACCGGCGCTGAACTTGCGCCTGGGGCGGGCCCTCGGATTGAGATCAGTACGGTCGCTGTCCTGGGTCGCGCCGCGCCTGGCGCGGTGACCTTCCTCTCCGACCCTCGCAGGGGCGCCGAGCTCGCCAACATCCGGGCCAGCGCCTGCTTTGTGCACCCCAAACAGGCGCAGGCCGTGCCCGCGGGATGCGCGGCTTTGATGACGCCTGCCCCCCAGGCCGCCTATGCCCTGGCGGCCGCCGCGCTCCATCGTCCCCGGCGCAGCGCCTCAGACGAGTGGGTCTCTCTCAGCGCGCAGCTTGAGCCTGACGTACGGATCGAGCCCGGGGCCGTGATTGGCGACGGGGCCCAGATCGGCGCCGGGACAGTGATCGGCGCTGGCGCGGTGATCGGACCAGGGGTCGCGATCGGTCGCAACTGTGAAATCGGCCCCCGGGCGACGGTGACCTTCGCCCTGATCGGGGATCGCGTGAAGGTGTTTGCGGGCGCCATGGTGGGCGAGGCCGGCTTTGGCGCCACCGTCGGGCCAGCAGGCTTGATAGATATCCCCCAGTTGGGCCGGGTGATCATTCAAGATGGTGTGACGGTCGGCGCCGGGGTCTGCATCGATCGGGGCGCCTTCGAAGACACGGTCATCGGCGAGAATACCAAGATCGACAACATGGTGCAGATCGCCCACAACGTCCGCATCGGACGCAACTGCGCCATCGCGGCGCAGACGGGGATTTCTGGCAGCGTGGTCGTCGGCGATGGGGTGCAGTTTGGCGGCCGCGCCGGGGTCGCTGATCATCTGATCATCGGGGAGGGGGCCCGGGTGGCCGCCGCGGCCGGGGTCATGAAGGACATTCCCGCCGGTGAGACATGGGGCGGTTTCCCCGCCCGACCAATCAAGAAATGGATGCGCGAAGTGGCGTGGCTGTCGAGGACGGTTGCGCGTCGCGGAGATGGAGCAGGCGCATGAGCCGCAAAGCGCCGGTGAATGAAAACCCCACCGAGATCGACATCACAGAGATTCTGCGACGGATTCCCCATCGCTATCCCTTCCTGCTGGTCGACCGGGCTGAAGACTACAAGCCCAGCGAGTCGATCGTCGGGATCAAGTGCGTGACCTTCAACGAGCCCTTTTTCGCCGGTCACTTCCCGGAATACCCGGTCATGCCCGGGGTTCTGATTGTCGAAGCCATAGCTCAGACGGGCGCTGTGCTGATGTCCAAATCCCTGGACGTGGATGTGGCGGGTAAGACGATCCTGTTCATCTCCCTGGATAATTGCCGGTTCCGTCAGCCTGTTCGTCCAGGGGACGTCCTGCGCATGCCGGTAGAGGTGGTCAAGCACCGCGGCGATCTCTTCAAGTTCAAGGGGCAGGCCATGGTCGGCGACAAGGTCGCTGCTGAGGCGGAGTTCGCCGCGATGGTGGTGGCCACCCAATGAGCGTCGACATCCATCCCACGGCCATTGTGAGCCCGGGCGCCCAGCTGGCTGAGGGCGTGAAGGTCGGTCCGTATTCGATCATCGGGGAGCATGTGAAGATTGGTCCGCGGACCGAGCTTCTGTCCCATGTGGTGGTCGAAGGTCACACGACCATTGGCGCTGACTGCAGTATCCGGAATTTCGCCAATCTCGGCGGGCCGCCCCACCACATGGGCTACAAGGGCGAGCCGACCGAGTTGATTATCGGCGATCGCAACCGCCTCTGGGAACACGTCACCATGCACATCGGCACCCCTGACGGTGGGGGTGTGACCCGGGTGGGCAATGACGGCATGTACATGGCCACCAGCCATGTGGGCCACGACTGCGTGGTGGGGGACAATGTGGTCCTGGCCCATTCCGCCACCCTGGGCGGGCATGTGGACGTCGGCGACTTCGTGATGGTCAGCGGGCTGGCGGCTGTGCATCAGCACTGTCGCGTGGGGCGCTACTCCTTCATTGGCGGCCTGGCGGCGGTGACCAAGGATGTCATCCCCTACGGGCTGGTCTGGGGAAATCACGCCCATCTTGAAGGGCTGAACCTCGTAGGGCTGAAGCGGCGTAATTTCTCTCGCGAGATGATCGCCGAGCTCCGCTCAGCCTACCGGCTGCTGTTTGCCGAAGAAGGCACCTTCCAGGAGCGGATCGACGACGCCATGGCCACCTTTGGCCACAGCGCGCCGGTCATGGAGATCATCGACTTCATTCGCGCCGAGGCCAACCGGCCGCTCTGTCTGCCGGAGCGGGAGGTCTAGAGGCTTGACCCGACTTGGCCTGATCGCAGGCGGCGGCGGACTTCCGGTGGAGATCGCCATGGCCTGCCAGAAGGCTGGGCGTCCGCTTTTTGTCGTGCGTCTGAAGGGCTTTGCCGGACCAGAGCTCGCCGAGTTCCCTGGCGCCGATATTGGGATCGCAGAGTTGGGAAAGTGCATCCGCGCCTTGAAGACAGCGGGATGTGAGTCGGTCTGCTTTGCTGGCCAGGTCAATCGGCCAGACTTCGCCGCCCTGCGTCCCGACGTGCGCGGATTGAAGGCCCTGCCAGGGCTGATCGCTGCAGCCCGCCACGGGGATGACGGACTTCTGCGTGCGCTGCTGCAGGAGTTCGAGAAAGAGGGCTTCCGTATTGAAGGGGCCGATGAGGCTATGGGCGACCTGCGACTCCCCCACGGTCCCCTCGGAAAGATTAAGCCAGAAGCTCGACACGAAGCCGATATCGCCCGCGCCCTCTATGTCGCCCGCGAACTTGGCCGAATGGACGTAGGTCAAGGCGCTGTGGTCTGCGAGGGGCTAGTTCTGGCCGTGGAGGCGCAGGAGGGCACCGACGCCATGCTCCGGAGGGTTGCTGAGTTGCCGCAGGCCATCCGCGGCGGAGACGGCGGTCTTCGCGGCGTCTTGGCCAAGGCGCCCAAGCCCATTCAGGAGACCCGTGTGGACCTTCCCACGATAGGCCTGGCGACCATCCAGCGGGCGGCCCGGGCCGGGCTGGCCGGTGTGGTGGGCGAGGCTGGTCGACTGCTGGTGCTCGATCGATCCGAGGTGATCGCCCTGGCCGATGATCTGGGGCTGTTCGTGCTCGGCGTGGATCCCGAGGCGCCATGACCCGTCCTGCTTGCATCATGGTTGTGGCGGCCGAGGCCTCTGGCGACGACCGCGGCGCTGAATTGATGGCAGCCCTTCGCCGTCGGTTGGGGGACGACGGGGTCAGGTTTGTCGGCCTGGGCGGCGCGCGTATGGCCGCCGAGGGGCTGACCAGCCCCTTTGACATGTCCGAGCTTTCGATCCTCGGCCTGGTCGAAGGTTTGAAGGCCTATCCCCGGGTCGTCCGCAGGGCTGATGAAATGGCCGCTCTGGCGCTTCGAGAGGCGCCTGATGTGGCGATTCTCATCGATTCCTGGGGGTTCACCGTCCGCCTGGCCCAGCGGCTGAAGGCACAGACACCAGATCTGCCGATCGTGAAGTACGTCGCCCCCCAGGTCTGGGCCTACCGCCAAGGGCGCGCGGCGACCCTGGCCAAGACGGTCGACCACCTTCTGTCCATTCACACCTTCGACGCGCCGATTTTCGAGAAGGTTGGACTGCCGACCACCTTTGTGGGCAACAGCACCCTGAACCTCGACTTCAGCGGCGCCGACCCCGAGGGGCTGCGCAGGCGTCTGGGAATCGCCCCCGACGCGCAGGTGCTGCTTGTTTTGCCGGGCAGTCGGCCAAGTGAGATCGACCGTGTGTTGCCGCCGTTCGCAGAGGCGGTAGCCCTTCTGAAGGCGGTGCGGCCAGACCTACAGGTCATTGTGCCGGCCGCCTCGACCGTGGCCGAAACAGTTCGGACGCGGGTCGCTGGCTGGCCCTACCGCGCTCATGTGGTGGAGGGAGAGGCCGACAGGCTGTCAGCGATGAAGGCGGCCACGGTCGCTCTGGCCTGTTCGGGAACCGTGACCACTGAGGTGGCCCTGGCCGGTACGCCCATGGTGGTGGGCTACCGCCTTGCGCCCTTGACCTATGCGATCATCAAACGGCTGATCCGCACCAAGTTCGTGACGTTGTTCAACATCGCCGCTGACCGATACGTGGCGCCCGAACTGCTCCAGAGCGCATGTACGGGCCCGAATCTGGCCCGTGAGCTGGCCTTGCGTCTGGATGATGAAGACCTGCGCCGCGGTCAGATCGACGCGCAGTCTCAGGCGCTCGACAAAATGGGACGCGGCGGCCCCGATCCCTCGGAAGCCGCCGCGCTGGCCGTTCTGAAAATCCTGGATCGAAGCCCGGCTTAGCCGCGCTTATCCACCGGGGTGTAGTCGCGCTGAACTGCGCCGGTGTAGATCTGGCGCGGACGGCCGATCTTCTGCGACGGATCCTCGACCATTTCCTTCCACTGGGCGATCCAGCCGACGGTCCGCGCGAGCGCGAACAGCACGGTGAACATTTCCGGCGGGAAGCCAAGAGCCCGCAGGGTGATGCCGGAATAGAAGTCCACGTTCGGATAGAGCTTCCGCTCGACGAAATAGGGGTCGTTGAGCGCGATCTTCTCGAGCTCCATCGCCACCTTCAGCAGCGGATCGTCCGTATTGCCCACTTCCGCCAACACTTCGTGGCAGGTGGCCTGCATGACCTTGGCGCGCGGATCGTAGTTTTTATAGACCCGATGGCCGAAGCCCATGAGGCGGTAGCGCCGGTCCTTCACGCCCTGAACGTATTCAGGGATGTTCTCCACAGAACCGATCTCGGCCAGCATATTGAGCGCCTCTTCGTTGGCGCCCCCATGGCTGGGGCCCCAAAGACAGGCGATGCCGGCGGCGATGCAGGCGAAGGGGTTGGCGCCCGACGAACCGGCCAGGCGGACGGTGGAGGTGGACGCATTCTGCTCGTGATCGGCGTGCAGGATGAAGATGCGGTCCATGGCCCGAGTCAGGACCGGGTTGGGCTTCCAGTCCTCGGCCGGAACCGAGAAGCACATCCGCAGGAAGTTTTCCGCATAGGACAGATCATTGCGCGGATGCACAAAGGGCTGCCCCTTGGAGTACTTGAACGCCCGCGCCGCGATCGTCGGCATCTTGGCGATCATGCGGTGGGCCGAGATGATCCGCTGTTGAGGATCATCGATATTGGTGCTGTCGTGATAGAAGGCCGACAAGGCCCCCACCGCGCCGACCATGATGGCCATCGGATGGGCGTCGCGGCGGAAGCCCCCGAAGAACCGGTCGAACTGCTCATGCAGCATCGTGTGGTGGGTGATGTTGTGGTCGAATTCCGCGAATTCGCTCGCCGAGGGCAGCTCGCCGTGGAGCAGCAGATAGCAGACCTCGAGGAAGCTGGACTTCTCAGCCAGCTGGTCGATCGGATAGCCCCGGTGCAGAAGAACGCCGGCGTCACCGTCGATATAGGTGATCTTGCTCTCGCAGCTGGCCGTCGATGTGAACCCCGGATCGTAGGTGAAGACATCGGCCTCGGCGTAGAGTTTGCGCACGTCGACCACGTCCGGACCCGTCGTACCCTTCAAGATGGGTAGTTCGACGGATTTGGCGCCGATGCTGATCTTCGCCGTATCGCCCATGCCATCCCCTTTCAATGACTAGGAATTAAAACGTCTGTTCGCTTGGCCTTATAGCGGTTTACGCAGCGGGCGAAAGCGCGTCGTGGAGCCGCCCGAGGCTTTCCTCCTGACCGAGGGCCGTCAGAGCGCCCGCCAGGTCCGGCGCAGAGGCCTCGCCAGCAAGGCAGATCCGCAAGGCGGGCCCAAACTTGCCAATGCCAATCCCTTCGGATTCCGCAAATGCGCGGATTTCATCCTGCAGAGCGGGGACATCCCAGGCGCTCACCGCGGCGAGCCGTTCAGCCAGCCGGCCCAGCCTTGCGCGAGTTTCGTCATTCAGCAGCGCGGCGGCCTTGTCGGGCATGGCCAGTGGCCGGTGGGACAGGACAAACACGGTGGAATCGGCCAGGTCCAACAAGGTCTTGGCGCCATCGCGCACCAGGGGGATGGTTCGCTCAAGCACCGGGCGAAGGTCCGCGGGGACCTTCAGGTCGCGGCTGAGGTGGATGGCTGTCACAAGATCAGCGAGCCGGTCCACCGCGGCCTCGCGGATATAGTGGTTATTGATGTGGTTGAGCTTGGCCCAATCCAGCCTGGCCGGCGCGCTGACCACATCGACAATGTCGAACCAGGCGATGGCCTGATCGTCGTTGAAGATCTCGTCATCCCCATGGCCCCAGCCAAGCCTGGCCAGGTAGTTGCGCATGGCTTCCGGCAGGTAGCCCATCGAATCAAATTCGCTGACGGCCTGGGCCCCATGTCGCTTGGAGAGCTTGGCGCCATCGGGGCCGTGGATCAGGGGCAGGTGGGCCCAGACAGGGACCTCCCAGCCGAGCGCCTGATAGATCAGCGTCTGACGGGCGGCGTTATTCAAGTGGTCGTCGCCGCGGATCACATGGGTCACCCCCATGTCATGGTCATCAACCACCACGGCCAGATTATAGGTCGGTGAGCCGTCGGTGCGCAGCAGGATCAGGTCGTCCAGATCCTTGTTCTGGAACCTGATGTCGCCCTTCACCTTGTCAGCCACCACGGTGTCGCCGGTTTGGGGGCTCTTCAGGCGAACCACAAAGGGTCTGTCAGGGGCGTCGTTCGGACTGATATCGCGCCAGGGCGAGCGGACGACCCGACCTTCGGCGCGGGCGGTCTCGCGCTCGCTCTCCAGTTCCTCAGGCGTCATGTAGTCCCGATAGGCCTCACCCCGCGCCAGCAGGTCCTCCACCGCCGCCCGGTGGCGATCGGCGCGGGCGGCCTGGAAGACGGGGGGCTCATCAGCCTCAAGCCCCAACCACTTCATACCCTCGAAAATCACCTCGACCGCAGCCTGGGTGGAGCGCTCCCGGTCGGTGTCCTCAACGCGCAGGAGGAACTTTCCACCCGTATGTCGAGCATATAGCCAGTTGAAAAGCGCGGTCCGGGCCGTGCCTATGTGCATGGAGCCGGTTGGGGAAGGGGCGATCCGGGTGACGACGGGACGGTCGGGCATCGAGGTCGGGGGTCTTGAGGTGTCGCAGTCCGGCGGGATCGCCGGGCGATGGGGCCGGCGTCTTAGCATGCGCCTGTCCAGGCCTCCTAGTGCGCGGGTCCTCCTACGAGGCCTTGTGCGCGAAATGACGGAACAGGCTGATCGCTGGAGCCTGTGGACCCCCGTCGCCTTCGGGGTCGGCTGCGCCGTTTATTTTGCCCTGGTCCGAGAGCCGTTGACCTGGGTCGCGATCGGGATGCTGGGGGCGTCTCTGGCGCTGCTGGTGGCGGCCCGACGCCTGCCGGTTCGCCGGGAGACAGCTCTGCTGCTGATCCTGACCGCCTTCGCCCTGGCTGGCTTCTCAACCGCCAAGCTTCGTACCCAGGCGGTGGCTGGGCCTGTCGCCCCTGTGCTGAGCGGTCCGGTCCATCTGGAGGGCTGGGTCGTTGACGTGGCCAGTCCAGGCCAGAGCGGCGGGAGCCGCATCATCATCGCACCGACCCAGATCGAGGGGCTGGCGCCGGGCGCGACGCCGACCAGGCTTCGGCTGACCCTGCGCGACGTGGTTCCGCCAGCGCCAGGGACCGCCGTGCGCGTTCTCGCTTTGGTCAATCCCCCGCCACCGCCTGCGAGCCCGGGCGGTTACGACTTCGCCCGTGACGCCTACTACGAGAGTATTGGCGGCGTGGGCTTCGCCCTCGGCCTGCCAGAAGCGCTTGAGCTGCCGGCGCCCCCGGGGCGCCTCGTGCTGGATATGCGAATCAACGCGGCCCGTTGGCGCCTCGCCCAGCAGATCGTCGACAGCATGGGACCTGAGACCGGGGGTCTGGCCGCCGCCATGGTGATGGGCAATCAGGCCTTTATTCCCGCGACGCAGATTGAGGACATGCGGGCCTCCGGCCTCGCCCATCTGATTTCCATATCCGGGTTGCACATGGCGATCGTGGGCGGGTTTGTCTTCGCCGCGGTGCGGGCGGGGGTCGCGGCCTTGCCTTGGCTCGCCCTGCGGGTTTCAAGCAAGAAGGTCGCCGCCCTGCTGGGGCTGATCGCGGTCGGGTGTTACCTGGTGGTGTCCGGGGCGCCAGCGCCGGCCGAGCGGGCGGCGATCACAGCCTCCGTCGCCTTTGCCGCAGTGCTCTTTGATCGTCGTGCGATCAGCCTGCACGGTTTGGCTCTAGCGGCCCTAATCGTCCTTTTGATCCATCCCGAGGCTGTGACAGAGCCCGGCTTCCAGATGTCCTTCGCCGCCACAGCTGCTCTGGTGGCCCTGGCCGAAGCGTGGCCGCAGGCTATTCGCGAGATCAGCGCCCCTTGGCCGATCCGGCTGACTCAGACGGCCCTGACCTGGCTGGCGGCCAGTCTGGCGGCCAGCTTCGTCGCCGGCATGGCGACCGGCCCGTTCGCTCTCCAGCATTTCAACCGAATGGCCACCTATGGGCTCGCGGCCAACCTTGCGGCCTCGCCCATTTCTTCCTTCTTGATGATGCCAAGCCTGGCGATTGGCGCAGCCCTGACGCCGCTTGGCCTCGGAGACCTTCCGCTAATGGTCTCTGGCTGGGGCATTGAGGCGATCACCAATGTCGCCCGTGTGGCGGCCGAGGCGCCAGGGGCGAACATGCTCGTGCCCAGCGCGCCAGCCTGGACCTTGCCAAGCGCCTTCCTTGGCATCCTCTGGATGTGCCTGTGGCGCGGACCATTGCGCTGGATCGGATTGCCCTTCGCCCTGGCGGTCAGTCTCGCCCCGCGCGCGCCATCTCCCGACATCTGGATTTCAGCTGACGGGGCGCAGGTGGCGGTGCGGCAGGGCGACGACGCGATTCTCTTGCGGCCTGACGTTAAACGCTTTGCGGCTGAGCGCTGGGCCCAACGCCATGGGCTGATCGCCAGTCTTGATGAAACGCCACGGGATGAGATGTTCGCCTGTGATCGCTGGACCTGCAGGCCGTTGCCAGGCGCTCCGATCTCCGTCGCAGCCTATTGGAGTCGAAAGCTTCCAGGCGCCGCCATCCTGGCTGAACTATGCGCCTCGGCGGAGCTGGTGATCGTCCGGCCAGCGATCCAGGCCGAGCCTTGCCCTGGTCGGATCGTTCTGAGTGGCGTCGATTTCGCCCAGGGGGGCTCAGTGGAGCTTGGCCGCGGAAGGGACGGCGTCTGGCGCGCCCAATGGGCGGAGACGCTGCGCGGTCGCCGCCCCTGGACCTGGGGGCCTAGTGGTAGCGGCGAATGAGGCCGACAAGCCGCCCCTGCACGGCCACCTGATCGGGACCAAAGATCCGGGTCTCATAGGCTGGATTGGCCGCCTCCAATGCGATGGAGGCTCCCTTGCGACGCAGGCGCTTCAGAGTGGCTTCCTCGCCCATCACGAGGGCGACGACGATCTCCCCGGAATTGGCGGAGTCGGCACGGCGGATCACCACATAATCACCGTCCAGAATTCCGGCGTTGATCATAGAGTCCCCCTGCACCTCGAGAACGAAGTGCTCGCCAGCCCCCAACATGGATTCAGGCACGTGCAGGCGGTCCCGCTCCTGCTGGATCGCCTCAATGGGGGTGCCGGCGGCGATCTTGCCAAGCACTGAAAGTTCGCGGGTGTCGTTGGCCGCCGCAGCCATCGGCGTCTCGCCGGGTGTGACCAACTGGGGCTTAAAAGCCTGGCGTCCTTTGGGGGGCGCAGAGGTCGTCGCCTCCTGAGGCAGCTTCACCACCTCAAGGGCCCGGGCGCGATGGGGCAGCCGCCGGAGAAAGCCGCGCTCCTCAAGCGCCGTGATCAGCCGGTGGATGCCGGACTTGGACGCCAGGTCCAGGGCCTCCTTCATCTCGTCGAAGGAGGGCGAGACGCCGGTCTCCTTGATCCGCTCATGGATGAACATGAGCAGTTCGTGCTGCTTACGGGTCAGCATGGGTCTTCCCAACCTTGAGAACAAAGCGCAAACGTTAGTGATGTTCTCTAGGCGTTCTAACTTAATGTCAAGTTACCGGGCTAGGGGCTGCGAACCGTGCCGGCCAAGCCGATCAGGGGGCCGCGAAGTTCAGCGGCAAGGTAGTCGGATAGGTGGCCAGAAAGCGCTCTGCGACAAAGTGCAGGACGATATCGGGCTGTTCCCGATGGACGATCTCGGCCAGGACATCCCCCTCGTGCCACACATAGACTGAACGGGAGAAGTGCTCGGCCAGGAAGGGTATCGAATCGGTGGCGGTGGAATCGCGGAAGATCACGGCCCGCGGCAGGGTCGGGTCAGGGATTTCATAGATCAGCATTTCGCGACCATGGAATCCGTCCTGCTCTTCAGGCGTCAGCGGCAATCGCTTCGCCCGCACCAGGGCGGCGTCCATGTCGTACTTGATGGTGATCTCAAGCATGGCTCGCCAACGGGCATAGTCGGCGTCGATATCGAATTCGGGGCGCTGACGCTCATCAAGCTGAACGAAGACGTCGCCTTCGAACCCGGCCCGCGCCGGCAGCAATTCGCTGGAGGTGATCGCTGGTCGGGTATCGACGCCGGCCTTTTCAAGGGTTTCAATCACATAGCGGTAGACCAGGTAACCGCCGAGCCAGTTCACATGGGTGTCGCCCCGGAAGTAGAGGAAGCCCAGGCGCTTCATCCGCTCGAACCAGGGTTGCAGGTAGTGGATCTGCCTTGGAAAGCGGGCGGCCATCCAAGGGGCAGGGCGACCTGGCTCGGACGTCAGGTCCGCGAGCCCCATCGGCAGGTATTCCTGGTAGGCGACGCTCTTCTCCGGCGTGATGAACATCAGATAGGGCGTTGGCGACAGGGCCTCGAGGCGCGCCTTCAGAATGCCCTCAACCTGATCACGTTCGCGCCGGGTCCAGCGCGTCAGTCCAAACTGCCACGGCAGGAAGTCATTGGTGTCATTGACGAGAAACACCCAGCCCCCGGGGGCCGCCAGCGCCTTTCCTGGCTGGCGAGCCTTGGCGGCTGACACACGGCGGGCGGCCTTGCCCCGCCAGATCACGACATGAGGTCTTTGACGGCGGCGGTGACATCAGCCTGACGCATCAGGCTCTCCCCCACCAGCATCGCTCGGGCGCCGGCGGCCGCCAGCCGTCGCACATCGGCAGGTCCAGCGATGCCGCTCTCTGTCACGAGCAGGGCGTCAGGCGGGGCCAGGGCGGCCAGACGTTCCGTCGTCGCCAGGTCGGTCTCAAAGGTTCGCAGATTACGGTTATTGACGCCCACCAGACTGGCGCCCATGCGCCCGGCGCGGGCCATCTCATCCTCGTCGTGCACCTCGACCAGGGCGTCCATGCCGAGCCTGTGGGCCTCGGCCTGCAGCTCACCCGCCAGAGCATCATCGACCATGGCCAGGATGATCAGGATAGCGTCTGCGCCCAGGGCGCGAGATTCCGCCACCTGCCAGGGGTCGACCAGAAATTCCTTGCGGAGGGCCGGCAGGCTCACGGCCTCGCGTCCGGCTGTCAGATAGGAGTCGGCCCCCTGGAAGCTGGGGCCGTCGGTAAGGATCGACAGGCAGGCCGCGCCGCCGGCCTCATAAGCCTTGGCCAGAGAAGGCGGATCGAAGTCGCCGCGGATGAGCCCCTTGGACGGGGAGGCCTTCTTGATCTCCGCGATCAAGGCCAGCCCCCCTGGCCGGTGCGCCGCCTTCAGGGCCTGGAGAAAGCCGCGCGGCGGGGAGGGCGACTTTGCGGCGGCCTCGACGTCGGCCTGTGTCCGCTCACGCTTGCGGCTCGCCACTTCCTCACGCTTGTAGGCGGCGATCTTGTCCAGCACGTCGCTCATCAGGCGGTGATCTCACAGAGCTTGTTCAGAGCATTCAGGGCGCGGCCGTCGTCCAGGACCTGGCTGGCCAGCTCAACGCCCTCGCGCAGGGTCTCGACCCGCTCTCCCACCAGGAAGGCGGCCGCAGCATTCAGGGTGACGATGTCACGATAGGCCCCGGTCTCGCCTTCCAGCAGCCGACGCAGAGCCTCTGCGTTCTCCTCGGGCGTCCCACCGGTCAGGTCGGACAGGGCGGCCCGGGGCAGCCCTACGGCCTCGGGGGTGACGGTGAACAGGCGGACCTGTCCATCCTTCCACTCGGCCACTTGGGTTTCCCCCGTGGTGGTCATTTCGTCCATGCCGCCGCCATGGACGACCCAGGCGCGCTCGGCCCCCAGACCGCCCAGCACTCTGGCCAGCGGCTCCACCCAGCGCTCGGAAAACACCCCCAGCACCTGTCGCTGGGCGCCGGCGGGATTGCTCAACGGCCCCAGGAGATTGAACAGGGTCCGGAAGCCCAGTTCGGCGCGGATCGGCGAAACATGTTTCATCGACCCGTGGTGAACCTGGGCGAACAGGAAGCAGAGGCCGGCTTTATCGAGCGCGCGCCGCTGTTGTTCACGGCCCGCGGTGATGTTGACGCCAAGCGCTGAGAGCACATCGGCTGCGCCGGATCGGGACGACAGCGCTCGGTTGCCATGCTTGGCGACCTTCAGCCCGCCGCCCGCCGCAACAAAGGCCACGGCCGTGGAGATATTCAGTGTGTGGAGTCCATCGCCCCCGGTGCCGCACACATCAATCACCTGATAGGGGTGATCCAGGGTCACGGCCGCCTCACGCATGGCCCGGGCGCAGGCGGTGATTTCGCCAACCGTTTCGCCGCGCATGCGCATGGCGGTCAGGGCGGCGGCCACCTGGGCGGGTGTCGGCTCCCCACGCAGGCAGGCGGCGAAGAAGACCTGCGCGTCTTCCTCAGAAAGGGTCGCCCCGTCCGCCAGGCGGGCGAGGAGCGGCTTGAAGGCCTCGGACATGGTGGCGCCTCAGACCGGGCTCAGGCGCTTTGCGCCGGCCAGATCCAGGAAGTTCGACAACAGGGCGTGACCGCCTTCGGTGGCGATGGATTCCGGATGGAATTGCACGCCAAAAATCGGCCGGCTCACATGCTGCAGACCCATCACCTCGCCGTCGTCGGTCCAGGCGGTGATCTCCAGCACGTCGGGCATGGTTTCGCGACGCACCGAAAGGCTGTGGTAGCGGGTGGCGGTGAAGGGGTTCGGCAGGCCCGCAAACACCCCCTTGCCGGTGTGGTGCATCAGGCTGGTCTTGCCATGCATCAGGTTCGCCGCCCGGATGACTTCGCCGCCGAAGGCCTGGCCTATGGCCTGATGGCCAAGACAGACCCCAAGGATCGGCAGATCGACCGGCGCCTTGGCCAGCAGTTCAAGGCAGATGCCCGCCTCATTGGGGGTGCACGGGCCAGGCGAGAGCAGCACACCCTCCGGCTTCAGGGCGATCGCCTCTTCGGCGCTCACGGCATCATTGCGATGGACCAGCGTTTCGGCCCCAAGCTCGTTCAGATAGTGGACGAGGTTGTAGGTGAAGCTGTCGTAGTTATCGACGACCAGGATCATGCCATTCCTCTAGAGCGGGTTCCGATCAGTGGAAACTGGTTATCGGACGAAACGGGCTCAAGGCTCGAGAGCATTTTCCGATAAGTGTGATGCGGTTATCGGATCGGAAAATGCTCTAACTTTATGATTTAGAGCCCTTTTTATCCGATCTGATTGAAGCGATCAGATCGGAAAGGGCTCTAGGCGAAAGGCTGCGGCGGCGCAAAGCGCCACATTGCATAGGACGCGGGGCGGGCGGATGCTCGCCCCATGTCGCTCACCGATTCCTCGCTAGATTCCGAAGCCATCGCCCAGGCCAGGCGCCTGCTGGCGCCCGCGCCTAAGAAGGAGCGCCTCTGGCCTGTGGTTGCAGCAGCGGCCTTCGCCGCCGTCGCGGCCCTGGCCTTGGCCGGCGCGATGATCACTGCGCCGCCAGTTGTCAGCCAGCCAATGGTCGCACCTGACGGAGAGTCTCTGGACTCGGCGCTCTAAACGAACCGCCAGGCGTCTTCCGCCGCACGACGGAGCGCCCGAGCCTTGTGCAGGGTCTCGTCATACTCGGCGTCAGGATCGGAGTCGGCCACGACGCCACCGCCAGCCTGGATGAACATCTGGCCGTCCTTGAAGCAGGCTGTGCGCAGGACGATGCAGGTGTCCACTGACCCATCGGCCCCGAAATAACCAACGGCCCCGGCATAGGCGATGCCGCGCTTTTCCAGCTCCAGTTCGTCGATGATCTGCATGGCGCGAACCTTCGGCGCCCCCGACAGGGTGCCGGCCGGCAGGGCGGCCATCAGCACGTCTACCGGATCGACGCCCTCAGGCGCGTCGCCCTCGACATTCGAGACCAGGTGCATGACGTGGCTGTAGCGCTCCACAAAGAAGGAGTCGGTGACGCGCACGGCTGGCCCCTTGGCCCGGGGCGCCTCGGCGTTCCGCCCTGGCTGACGCAGCATGGCCACGCGGCCTACATCGTTGCGGCCGAGGTCCAGGAGCATGAGGTGCTCGGCCCGCTCCTTGGGGTCGGCGATCAGCTCCTGCTCCAGGGCCAGATCTTCTTCGGGCGTCGCCCCCCGCGGGCGGGTGCCGGCGATGGGACGGATGGTGATCTTGCCGTCCCGCAGCCTGACCAGGATTTCGGGGCTGGAACCCGCCAGCTGGAAGTCGCCAAAGTTCAGATAGAACAGGAAGGGCGAAGGGTTGGTCCTGCGCAGGGAGCGATAGAGCGCCAGGGGATCGAGCGGGAAGGGGGCTCGGAACCTGTGGCTCGGCACCACCTGGAAGATGTCGCCAGCCCGGATATAGGCCTTCGCCTTCTCGACGATCTCCCGGTAGGTCTCGCGGCTGACCGGCGTGGTGAAGGCGTCAGGGGTCGGAACGCCCTGTCCGGTCAGGCCAGGGGTGGGCTGACGCAGATCCTCACACACCGCCTCAAGGCGGGCCTTGGCGGCGTCGTAGGCGGCCTGGGCGGAGAGCGGGCCCGGCCGCACAGTCGTCGCCAGAATGATCTCCTGGCCGATCGAATCAAAGATGGCGACGATGGACGGGCGAGTCATGATCCCGTCGGGCAGGCCGAGTGGATCAGGGTTCACGTCGGGCAGACGCTCTACCAGACGAACCATGTCGTAGCCCAAGGCGCCGAACACGCCAGCCACCATGGGTGGCAGGCCCTTTGGAATCTCCAGCCGCGCACTGGCGACAAGATCACGCAGAGAGTCCAGTGTCGGCGCGACCTGGGTCGTGAAGCGACCCGCAGCGATATCCTCGCCTTCGGCGATCTCGGCCACCTGCCCCCGGCAACGCCAGACCAGATCAGGCTTCAAGGTGATCACCGAATAGCGACCCCGCCAGGCCCCGCCCTCCACCGATTCGAAGAGGAAGGCGTAGGGCTGCCCCTGCGCGATCTTCAGATAGGCGGAGACGGGGGTTTCCAGATCGTCGATCAGGCGGGTCCACACCACCTGTGCGGCGCCCGTCTCGTAACGGGCGGCGAAATCCTCGCGTTCAGGCTCCAGGCTCACTCCGCGGGTTCCTTTGTCGCCGGCGCATTCCCCTCGGCCTTGGACGCAGGGACCTCCGGGTCAAGCCCCAGGACGGCGCGGGCGCGAGCCTCGTCGATGCGAACCTTGATCTTTTCGCGAGCCGCCAGACGGGAGGCGGCCGACATGTCGCGGAACAGCGCCATGCTGGCCTGGCCGCGTCCTTCCTCGACAGCTTGAGCCATCTGGGCCACATCGCCGGCCCGAACAGCCTCAACCTTGCCGACAATCATGCCGAAGCGGACGTCGCGCGCGGTGAAGACCTCCTGCGGCGCGACGCCAAAGGCATTGACCAGCACGTCCTCAGACAGACGCCCATTGGGCTGGGCGGTGGCCCGGCTGAGGCCCGTAGCGCGGGTCACCCGGACCCCCAGGGTGCTGGCCGCGGCCTCGAGGGTTTGGCCGCCGCGAACGGCCTCCGCCAGTTCCTCGGCCTTGGCCTCCAGACGGCTGAGCATCTCCTGCTGCATCCAGACCTGGGTCAGGACCGGACGGACCTCGTCCAGGTCTGGCAGGGCCGCCGGGATCACCCGTTCAGCGCGAACGGCGAAGTACTCGCCTTCAGACAACTCGGTGAGGTCGGAGTCAGCGCCTTCGGAAAGGTCGAACGCGGTCTCCAGGATTTTCGGGGTCACCCCTTGAACGGGCTGCCCCTCCTGGTCGCGCCCCTGCTCGCTGACTGCGGGCAGGGTGATCACCGTCGCGCCGGCCGCCTGGGCGGCCTCTGCCAGGGTCGCACCGCCGATATGGGCCTCTTCATAGGCCTGAGTGCGTTCATAGACCTTTTCAGCGGCCTGATCCCGACGGATTTCAGCCTCCAGCATCGGACGCACGTCCTCCAGGGTCGGCTCCCGGCCAGGGGTGATCTCGGTCACCTTCACCACCGAAAGACCAAGGTCGCCCTCGATGGGGGCGCTGACGGCGCCCTGGGCCAAGGCGAAGGCCGCCTCGGCGACCTTGCGGTCGGCGATGGCGCTGCGGGGGCGCGCCTCATAGGTCACGGGCTCCACGCCCAGGTCCTGGGCCACGGCGGTCGGCGCCTCTCCCTGACGAAGACGCTCGACGATGCGGGCGGCGGTGGCCTGATCGCGCGCGGGGATCTGCACGAGGGTCCGCGTCTCCGGCTGTGAGAGGGTGTCCTTTCGGAACGCGAAGCGCTCCCCCAGTTCGGCCTGGGCGACGGTCCCCTCGAGGTCCTGGGCCCGCGGCGCGAAGCGGACCAGGGAGATCACCCGGTATTCCGGCCGCCGCAATTGGTCGGCGTTCTCTTCCATGAAGGCTTGCAACTGGGCGTCCGTGGGCGCGCCAGGGGCCTCGACGGAGGACACCCCGACCTGGAAGTAGCCCAGATCGCGCTCCTCCCGCTCAAGCATCGCGGCAAGGGCGCTGTAGGCCCGAGGCGCACGCAGACCGCTGACCAGGCCCGCGTCAAAATGCTGTTGGGCGATTTCGTCCTCAAGCACCGCGATGAAGCGGTCCGAGGTCAGATTGGCCTCGCCGAGGCGCTGCTCCATCAGGTTTTTGTCGAAGCGACCGCTGATCGGGTCGAAGAAGGCTGGGATCTCCCGCAACTGGTCGGCCACGAGACTGTCGCCGGGGCGCAGGCCAATGCGCTCAAGCAGTTCGGCCATGGCCTCACGGGTCGCGATCTGCTCCAGAAGTCCCGTGATCACGCCGTTCTCGGCCGCAATCTGAGGCGTAATCGGCTGACCCATCTGCTGCTCGGCGCCCTGGCGCCATTGATCGTACTCCCGACGGAAGTCCTGATCGTTGAAGCTGCGGCCGCCCGCCTTCACCACAGAGGACGAAATCTGGCCCTGAAGGATGTCGGACATGCCGAACACAGCAAAGCTGATGACCAACAGGCCAATCAGTACGGCCGCCACCCAGGATTTGGCGAAGGCGCGGAAAGCGGAGATCATGGGGGACCCTTCCTCGGGCGCGAAGTCCAGAGGGGCGGGTATAGTGGAGGCGGCTTCCCCCCCGCAAGCACGTGACAGCGGCGATCGCTTGGCTTATCGGCCTGACCCATCCCACGGAGAGGCCCAGATGACCCAACCCACCCCCCTGATCGCCGGTAATTGGAAGATGAATGGGACGGGACAGGCCCTGGCCGAGGCGCGCGCCATCGCCGACGCCGCAAGCGAGGCGGGGGTTCGTCTGGCGCTTTGCCCGCCAGCCACCCTGGTGGAGCGGATGAGCCGGGAGGTGGCGGGCTCGAAGCTCGAGATTGGCGGGCAGGACTGCCACGCCGAGCCCTCAGGCGCCTTCACCGGGGATGTGTCGGCGGAGATGCTGGCGGAGGCCGGCGCGGCTCTGGTGATCATCGGCCATTCGGAACGACGGGCAGGCTATGGGGAGGACGACGCCCTGGTCGCCGCCAAGGTCAAGGCCGCCCTGCGTGCGGGGCTGGAGCCCATCATCTGCGTTGGTGAGACCCGCGCCGAGCGGGAGGAGGGGCGCGCCCTGGCGATCGTCACCCGTCAGGTGCGAGGTTCACTGCCGCAGGACTTGGCGGGCAAGGCCTTTACAGTGGCCTATGAGCCAGTTTGGGCCATTGGCACGGGCCTGACGCCGACCCTGGAGGACATCACCCAGGTTCACCACGCGATCCGCGCCACCCTGATCGACATGTTCGGCGAGGCCGGCGCGGCGCCCGCGATTCTCTATGGCGGCTCGGTAAAGCCCGGCAACGCCGCCGAGATCCTCGCCCTGCCCGAGGTCGGCGGCGCCCTGGTGGGCGGGGCCTCGTTGAAGGCCGCCGACTTTCTCGCCATCGTCGCAGGCGCTCCGAAGGCTTAGCCGTCAGGAGGTGCCCCCCCGGGCGCCATCGCTCGATCGGGTCCGAGGTCTCTGGCCCTATGGCCTTGCAGCCGTCGCGATGATAAAGCGCCCCCTTGGTTTTTCGGCGCAGGTCTCCTGTGGGAGATCCGCGCCCAGACGTTTTGGACTTGTCCATGCTTCTCAGCATTCTGCTCGGTATTCAGATCCTGGTGTGCCTGGCCCTCATCGGCCTGGTGCTTCTGCAGCGCTCGGAGGGCGGCGCGCTCGGTATGGGCGGCGGCGGTTCAGGCAATTTCATGAGCGCCCGCGGCGCCGGGGACTTCCTGTCGCGCACAACCTGGATTTTGGGCGGGGTGTTTTTTGCTCTGAGCCTGACCATCACCCTGGTGTCGGGGCGCGTCAGCGGCGGTTCGGCGGTGGACCGGCTGGACATCGAAGCCCTTGATCCGAGCCAACTGAACACCGCGCCTGCAGCCCCTGCGCCCAACATCCCGAGCGAGACGGCGCCGGCGAGCGGCGGCGCTCTGGACGCGCCGGCCGCCCAGATTCGCAATCCCTTCCTCGACGCCGAAGCTGGCGAAGGGACGGGCGCTCCGGCCGCGCCGGCGCCTTAAGGGCTTTCGACCCTGCGCGACCGGCTTTCGGCGTCGGGGTCTTGAACTTCCAGTCACAGGTCGCCCATTGCGGCCATTCAAGACGTTATGGCGCACCTCCCATAGGGGGCGGCACCCCGAATCGATGGTAGGTTGATCGCCCATGACCCGGTACATTTTCATCACCGGCGGCGTGGTCTCCTCCTTGGGAAAAGGTCTCGCCTCCGCCGCGCTCGGCGCGCTCCTGCAGGCTCGCGGCTACAAGGTCCGCCTGCGCAAGCTCGACCCCTATCTGAACGTCGATCCGGGGACCATGAGCCCCTATCAGCACGGGGAGGTCTTCGTCACGGAAGACGGCGCCGAGACGGATCTGGACCTCGGCCACTACGAACGCTTCACCGGGGTCAACGCCACCCGCGGCGACAACGTCACCACGGGCCAGATCTACAAGACCATCCTGGAGAAAGAGCGGCGCGGCGACTATCTCGGCGCCACCGTTCAGGTGATTCCCCACGTCACTGACGAGATCAAACGCTTCGTCCTGTCCGATCCGGGCGAGGGGGTCGACTTCGTCCTGGTGGAGATCGGCGGCACCGTCGGCGACATCGAGGGCCTGCCCTTCTTCGAGGCGATCCGCCAACTTGGCCAGCAGCTGCCGCGCGGCCACGTCTGCTTCGTCCACCTGACGCTCCTGCCCTACATCAAGACCGCCGGCGAGATGAAGACCAAGCCGACCCAGCATTCGGTCAAGGAGCTGCGGTCCATCGGCATCCAGCCCGACATCCTGCTCTGCCGCTGCGAGACAGAGATCCCGGCGGGGGAGCGGCGCAAGATCGCGCTGTTCTGCAATGTCCGCGAGAGCGCGGTGATCGAGGCCCAGGATTCCTCCAGCATCTACACCGTGCCGCTGGACTATCACCGCCAGGGCCTGGACACCGAGGTGCTGGAGGTGTTCGGCATCACGGACGCGCCTGCGCCCGATCTGTCGCGCTGGGAGACCATCGGCCACACCCTGACCCACCCGGACGGCGAGGTGAACATCGCCATCGTCGGCAAATATACCGGCCTGACTGACGCCTATAAGTCCCTGGTCGAAGCCCTGGTCCACGGGGGCGTGGCCAACAATGTCCGCGTCCGCTTCGACTGGGTGGAGGGCGAGGCCTTCGAAGGCGGCGAGGAGGCGATGATCGCCGAGCGCCTGACCGGCGTGCACGGCGTGCTGGTGCCCGGCGCCTTTGGCCAGCGGGGATCTGAAGGCATGATCCGCGCGGTCCGCTTCGCCCGGGAGCACGAAATTCCTTATTTCGGCATCTGCTTTGGCATGCAGATGGCCATGATTGAGGCCGCCCGGAACCTGGCCGGCATAAAGGACGCCTCATCCACAGAGTTTGGCCCCACCTCCGAACCCGTCGTCGGTCTGATGACCGAATGGGTGCGCGGCAACGCCCGGGAGACCCGCGGCGAGGGCGACGACCTGGGCGGCACCATGCGCCTGGGCGCCTATGATGCGGTCCTGACGCCGGGCTCAAAGGTATTCGACATCTATGGCGGCCAGGCGATCAGCGAGCGCCATCGCCACCGCTATGAGGTCAATATCGGCTATCGCGAGGCGATCGAACGCACCGGCCTGACCTTCTCCGGCCTGTCGCCTGACGGCGTCCTGCCTGAAATCTGCGAGCGTGCCGACCACCCCTGGTTCGTCGGCGTCCAGTTCCACCCCGAACTCAAGAGCCGCCCCTTCGAACCCCACCCCCTGTTCGCCAGCTTCATCGGCGCGGCCAAGGAACGGAGCCGGCTGGTTTAGGCCGCCCCCGGCCCTCCATCGCGGGATAGATCGCAGGCCTGTAGTGCTGACCCCAGGCTCTAAGGCTGACGGCGCCTGTCATGATTTGGCCATCGGGGATGGAGGTCATCGACCCAGAATGCGTGGCTGTGTCCGGTTGCAGCCCTGTGTTCCGCAAGGTGCGGATGATCGGGTGGCAAGTCCGGGTGAGCATGGATGACGCAGTCCGGATCCGCAGCGGGCCACAGGGCGAGGGCCGCCGCCACTCCGCCCGCTGCGATGACGCCCAGGATGGCGAAGGTCCAGCCCGCGCCAAGGGTGGCGCCGACGGCGCCTGCCACCGAATAGGTGATGAGCCAGCCGGCGTGGGAGAGGGCGAACTGGGCGGCGAAGACGGCGCTGCGATCCTCTGGGGCAGCCGAGCGCCGCAACAGGCGTCCGCCCGGCGTCAGGACCGCCGAATAGCCAAGCCCCAGCATCGCCCAGAGGCCCAGGAGAACAGGCCACGACAGCCCTGCGCCGCCAATCATCAGCAGGGCTGCAATGCCGAGCCCGCCCACCAGGAGGGCTGAGCCCCCCAGCATCACCGGGCGGTCCGACAGCCGGTCGAGCAGCCGCGGCAGGGCGAAGGCTGCGACCATCGATCCGCCGCCAAACGCCGCCAGGGCCAGGGCGACGTCGTCGTTGGAGCGGCCAAGGCCGGTGCGGACCAGCACGACGGTATTGACGATCACCATGGCGCCGGCCGCTGCGGCGGTCAGGTTGAAGGCCAGCAGGCCCCGCAGACGGGGGGTCTTGAGGTATATCCGGGAGCCGAGCGTCGTCCGGACATAGACCCCGCCTGTCCGTGGCTTCCGCGGCGGTTGGGGGATGGTCACCGACAACACCAGGGCCGCTGAGGCCAGGAAGCCCACCACCGTCCCGGCGAACAGCCAGTGAAACGAGATCAGGGACAGCAGGGCGGCGGCCAGCATCGGGCTGACCAGGCTCTCCAGGTCATAGGCCAGACGCGAGAGGGACAGCGCGCGGGTGTACTTCTGCTCATCAGGTAGAACATCGGGGATCGCCGCCTGGAAGGTCGGGGTGAAGGCCGCCGAGGCCGACTGCAGCAGGAAGATCAGCACATAGACCTGCCAGACCTGATCGACGAACGGCAGGCTGAGCGCCACGACCGCTCTGACCACATCCATAGCCACCAGCAGGGTCCGGCGGGGGATCTGGTCGATGAAGGCGTTCACCACCGGGCCGACGCCGATATAGGCGATCATCTTGATGGCCAGGGCGCCGCCCAGCACCGCGCCTGCATTGGCGCCAGCCAGATCATAGGCCAGGAGCCCCAGCGCCACGGTCGCGAGCCCCGTGCCCAGCAGGGCGATCACCTGGGCGGCGAAGAGATGGCGGTAGGTGCGGTCGGCCAGAACCTCAAACATGGTGTTCCCTCATTGACGCCGAAGCCGCCGCTTGCCCCTGAGCCGCACGCAGATAGACTGCCGGCAGGACCAACATGTTCAGGGCCGTCGAGGTCGCCAGTCCGCAGAGAATGACGATGGCCATCGGCGCCTGGATCTCGCTTCCGGGCCGCCCCATGGCCAGGGCCAGGGGCACGAGGGCCAGGCCCGCCGAGATGGCGGTCATCAGGATCGGCACGAGTCGCTCTTCGGCGGCGCGACGGACGGCGGTTTCGAGGTCTGTGACGCCCTCGACCTCGCGCAGGTGTTTCACATGGCTGATCAGCATGACCCCGTTTCGGGTGGCGATGCCGAACAGGGTGATGAAGCCGATGATGGTCGCCACCGACAGGACGCCCCCCATCAGCCACAGGCCGACCACGCCGCCCACCAAGGCCAGCGGCAGGTTCAGCATGACGATGGCCGCATCGCGGGTCGATGCGAAGGCCTGCCGTAGCAGCAGAAACATGCCGATCAGCACCACCGCGCCGAGGCCGAGCAGGGTGCGGGTGGCCGATGCGGCGCTTTCGAACTGGCCGCCAAGCTCGATCCGCGCGCCTTCGGGGAGGTCCATGGGATCAAGGGCGGTCCGAATGTCATCGACCACGGCGCCGAGATCGCGACCCGAGACATTGGCCAGCACCAGCTGGACCCGCTCGACGCTTTCGCGGGAGATGGCGTTGGGGCCCTGGTCGCGGACCACGTCGGCCACGGCGGCGAGGCTGATCAGCCGACCGTCATGGGTGGAGAGCAGCATGGACTCCAGGTCCGCGCCGGCTTCGAACTGCGCTGGATCGTAGCGGACCACCACGTCGGTCAGGACCGGCCGTTCGATGAGCGTCCCGACGACCACGCCGCCGATGGCGGCGCTCACCGCCTCTGTGGCCTCCTCGACCGAGAGCCCGGCCAGGGCCAGATCGGCGCGGCGGAAACGCAGCCTCAGATAGGGAACCTGGCTCTGGGTGTCGGTCTGGACATCCACGGCGCCTGGGACCGCCTCCACCCGCGACTGTACGTCCCGCGCAAGGCGGGCCAGGGTCTGGCTGTCCGCGGCGAACACCTTGATGGCGATGTTGGCCCGCGCCCCGGACAACAGGTGGTCGATCCGGTGGGAAATGGGCTGGCCATAGATGGCCTGGACGCCGGGGATCTGCCCCACCTCGGCGCGGAGGGCGTCAAGCAGCTCCTCCCGCGGTCGACCGCCGGGGCGCAGGGCGGCTTCGATCTCTGAGGCGAAGACTTCCTGGGCGTGCGGGTCGCCGGGCGCGCGCCCGGTCCGTCGCGCGGTGGTGGCGATTTCGGGCTGGGCCAGCATGACTGCCTCCACCTGGGCCGCGGCCCGGTCAGAGGCTTCCAGGGAGGTTCCGGGCAAGGTGGTCACGTTGACCGTCAGGCTGCCCTCGTTGAACTCCGGCAGGAAGGCGCGGCCGGAAACGAAGAGGCCCACGCCCGCAGCCAGAACCAGGGCGAGGGACAGGGCGCTCAAGGCCCGCCATCTTGGCAACAGGCCGCTCAGCAGCCGGACATAGCGCGCCTTCAGACCGAGCACCCATCGCGGCTCCTGGCCCAGCGCCCGGTCACCGCGCTTGAGCACATCCCGGCCAAGCACAGGCGTCAGGGTGAGCGCCACAGCCAGGCTGGCGAGAAGCGCCACGCCATAGGCCAGGGCCAGTGGCTGGAGCAGCCGCCCCTCGATCCCCGTCAGCCCGAACAGCGGCAGGAAGACCAGCAGGATGATGAGGGTCGCAAACACGATGGAGCCCTGCACCTCAGCGGTGGCGGAGGCGACCACCTGGACGACGGAGGGCCGCGTCGCCTCGGGGCTGGCCTCGGCCAGCCTGAGGCGACGGACGATGTTCTCGACCACGATGATGGCGTCGTCCACCAGGACCCCCAGGGCGATGGCGATGCCCCCGAGCGTCATGGTGTTGATGGTGCCGCCCACCAGACTGACGGCGATCAGCGCGCTGACCACGGAGACGGGGATGGCCGCCAGGGTGACCAGGGTCGCCCGCCAGGAGGCCAGGAAGATCAGGACGATGATCGAGACGAGGACCAGGCCCTCGATCAGGGCGCGCACCACATTGTCGATGGCCCGATCGATGAAGTCGGCCTGACGGAAGACCTGCGTCTCCAGAGTCATGCCGGCGGGCAGGGTGCGCTGAACGTCGGCGAACACCAGGTCGAGCTGCTCGGTCAGATCCAGGGTGTTGGCGTTGGGCTGCTTTTGAATGGCGAAGATCACCGCCGGCTGGGCGTTGAACGACCCTGTGCCGCGTTTGAGGCCTTCACCGACCCTGAGATCGCCGATGTCGCGGGCAAGGACGGGAACGCCGCCCTGCTCCCCGACAATGACCTCTCCGAAGGCCTCAGGCGTGTCGGCGCGCCCGACCCCCTCCACCAGCAGTTCCTGGCCATTCTCCACCACGACGCCAGCCGAGCGGGTGGCGCTGGCCTGCTCCATCGCGGCGATGACGTCGTTCATGCCCACGCCGCGGGCGCTCATCCGCCCGGGATCCACCAGCAACTGGACCTGACGCTCGTCGCCGCCGATGGTCATCACCTCGGCGACGCCTGGAACGGCCAGCAGGCGTCGGCGGACCGTCCAGTCCGCGATGCTCTTCAGCTCCATCGGCGAGTGGGTGTCGGAGCGCAGGGCGACGAACATGATCTCGCCCATCACCGAGGAGGCTGGCGCCATCACCGGCGGCGGCAGGTCGTCGGGCAGCGCCCCCGCTGCAGCCCCCAGGCGCTCGGAGACCACGCGCCTGGCCTCGGCGGCATCTGTCGTCCAGCCGAACTCCAGGGTGACCACGGCCAGACCCGTGGTGGAGTTTGAGCGAATGCGCCTCAAGCCTGGCGCGCCGTTCAAGGTGGTCTCCAGCGGAATGGTGACCAGCTGCTCCACCTCGGTGGGAGTGTAGCCGCCAGCGTCCACCACCACCTGCACCGAGGGCGCGGTCAGGTCCGGCAGAACATCGACGGGCATGCGGCTGGCCACCCCAATGCCGCCGATCGTCAGCAGCATGGAGAGGGCGTAGATCGTCAGCCGGTTGGCCAGGGCCCAGGCGACAAGGCGCTCGATCATCGAGGGGAGTCCTTAGTGTGCATGGCCATGGCCAAAGGCGTCGGGCGTGGCGGCGGCGGCGCGGACGGTGGCGGCGCCTTGGGTGACCACCCGTTCGCCGGGGCGGAGATCACCCGTAACGGCGATGCGATCCCCGCTGGCCCGGCCGCGGGTCACCATGCGGCGTTCAAAAGCCTCGCCGGAGACCTGGACATAAACGACGTCCTGGCCGCCCTCGTTGATGATGGCTTCCGCAGGCACGCTGAGGGCGGAGGCCCCCTGGCCCCTGGCCAGCCGTCCTTGGACCCGCTGGCCGGGGCGAAGCTGATCGCCGTCATAGGCGAAGACCACCTCGGCGGTGCGCGTCCTGGGGTCAATCATGCTGGCGTCGCTCACCCGCCGCAGGTCGCCCAGATCCAGGCGTTCGCCGTTGACGATGACGTCCAGGCCGAAGGCGGGGCCAAGGCCGACGGCCTGGGCCTCAGGAACCTGGGCCACAAGCCACAGGCGTGTCGGATCACCGATCCGCATCAGCTCGTCACCGGCCGCGACCGGCGCGCCGCGCACGAGTGCGGAGGCCAGGATACGCCCTGAGATGGGTGAGGTGAGCGGTACGGCCGGGCCGCCGCCGGCCAGGGCGCTGCGGCGGTTCTGGGCGGCGGCCAGTTGGGCCGAGGCCAGTTGCTCTGCGGTCCGCGCTTCGTCCAGCCGCCGTGATGGCGCGGCCTCGGCGGCGACGAGCCGCTGCATGCGCGCCGCCTCGCGTCGGGCGGCTTCAAGGGTGATGCGGGCTTCGGCGATGCCTAAATCCAGGGCCGCGACATCCTGACCCTCGCCCAGCCGGGCGCTGATGCTAGCGAGCTGCTGGCCGCTCCGTACGGCTGCGCCGACCATGGGGACCGTCGCGCCGGTGCGGATGACGCCGGACACGGGCGCGGTCACCACAGCCTCTGCGTCGGGCGCGAGCCGGACGTCGATCGTGACCGGCACGGTCTGGGCGAGTAGCCCCTCGACCACGGGGCGCGTGGCGAAGGGGACGCGCCACTGCGCCTCTTTCGGGAAGGCGATATGGTCGGGGTTCTCCACATGCTCTGGCGCAGCCGCTGCGCCGGCCTCGCTGGTGGCGTGCACTGTCACCGTCCCGAGGTCGTGAACGCTTTCGCCACCCGGGCCCACATGGCGCAGGCGAAGGCGCGCCTCTCCGGACCGTGTCGAGGTGAGCAGGGGGCGGAAGATGCCCGGGGTGTCGGACACCTTGGCGGAGCCCTGGTCGACCTTGCCGTCTGGCCAGGTCAGTTCGACGAACAGCTCGCCATCGCTCACGGCCCGATAGTCGGACAGGCGGCTAAGGTGCGCATCGAACCGGCGTCGCCGGTCGAGCACCAGGGGGCGGTACTCCACGAAGAGTTCCGTCGTCTCCGCATAGTCGGTGACGGTGACGCCTCCCGCCGCGTGCCCTTCAGCCGCGGGCGCGCCGCGGTCAGAACAGGCGGAGAGCAGGATGAGCGCCGCCAGTGCGGCGGGAAGCATCGCCTTCATGATTGGTCTGTCCTTCAGTGCGGGTGATCGGCGTCTTCGCCGTCATGTTCGTGGCCGTGCTCTTCGGCGCTCTCGACCGGCTCGGCGACATCGTCGTCCTCATGGACCGGCGCGGCCGTCTCGGCCGCCGCCGGGGCCGCCTCAGCGGCGTCAGTGGCCGCTTCGGTCGCTGTCTCGCTGGCTGGCGAGCAGGCGGCGAGCAGTCCCGCCAGCAGGATCGCGGGCAGAGTGGTGCGAATGATCATGGGGTAGGTCCTCCTTGGGCGAGATCGAGTTCGATGGCGGCCAGGACGGCGCGCTCCGTCAGCTCGAGGGTTGAAGTCTTTGCGTCGTGGGCGGCGCGATAGGCGTCGATCAGTTCGGCCACCCCGATTTCACCGGCCGCATAGGCGACCTCGGCGATTTCGCTGAGACGCCTGGCGTCTGCGGCCGTGCGCGCAGCGGCGCTCGCCGCTTCAGTGGCGGCGACGGCGCGGGCCCGGGCGGTGGCGGTTTCTGCAGCCACGGAGCGGCGCGCCAGAGCAGCGTCGGCCGCGGCCAGGCGCGCCAGGGCTTGAGCCTCCCGGCTGGCGGCCCCACCCGAATTGAAGAGGGGAACGGTCGCGCCGATGGTGACGGCCGGGCCATCAGAGGATCCAAAGGGGGTTTCGACGCGCCGGTAGCCGATGCCTACCTCCAGCTCCGGGAGGCGTGCGCGGGCCGCGGCCCTGGCCATGGAGCGGGCCGCCTCAAGCCGGCGCTCCGTCGCCTCGAGGTCCAGTCGCCGGGCGCCATCGGTCGGTGATGAGAGGGGCGGAGGCCTCAAGGGGCCGGCGCTCCTGGCGCCCTCCAGCCCGGTGATCTCAGCCAGCGCGATACAGGTCGCCGCCTGCTCACCAATGGCGAGACCGGCCTGCGCCTCTGCGGCGCTCAATTCGACCCGAACGCGCCGGAGGTCATAGGCCGCGGTGTCACCGGCCTCGACCCGTTCACCGACGATACGCAGGGCGCTCCGAAGCTCGTTGACGAAGGTCGTATGGACCCCGGCGATCTCTTCGGCGACGGCGCATTGCGCGTAGGCCCGGCGGGCCGCCGCCTTGCGTTCCTCCAGCCCGCGGCTGGTCTCGGCGATCACAGCAAAGGACTCGGCCTTGGCCGCGGCTCTCAAGGCGCTGCGGCGTCCCGAGATGTCGATGGGTTGCACGATCTGCGCCTGCCACTCCTCCTCCTCATCGAGGGCGCCGCTTAACCGGCTGCGGGTGACCGAGACGGAAGGGTTGTCCAGCACGCCGATCGTCTCGGCCCGGGCGCTGGCGGCCGCGCGAGCCGCCTCGCTGGTGGTCAGATAGTCCGGATCGCCCAGGGCGCGGGCGATCGCTTCGGCCTCACCAATGCGAGCATTCGCCGGCTGCGCCTGGGCGAGCGGCTGCGCCGCGAGAAGCAGGAAGACGAGGACGCTTGACCCACAAAGGAGCGGGCGAAGGCGCGAGGAGGGCATGAGGTGGCTCCGCTTGAACGACATGAAGCCGACACGCAGGCGCGCGCCGGCCAAAGGCGATCAAACGAGGCGGGGCGGGCGACCGTCTGGGGGCGGCGACAGGCCGCGCGGGGTGCGATCCGTCTCGGCGCGAACGGTCGACTGCAAGCCGAAATCGGCCAAGCCGTGTTCGGCCATCAGAGCCGGCGCCACACAGGCGAGGCTGGTGACGGGGCCATGGTCGTGGCTGGAGCGGTCCTCGTCCGGCGCTTCGTTATGATGGCCGTGCGAGGCGACCACGGCGCCGGTCTCATCATCATGGTGATGATGATCGCCGACGCTCAGTGGCGAAACCCAGTGCGAGACCGAGTGAGCGTCCACCGCCAGGGCCGGGGTGGCGATGGCGAACATCACGAGCATCACGCCAACAAGGCGGGCCAGATGATGGCGGAGCTTGGACACGCGAGACTTGTACTGCGACGCAGCCAGGCTCGCAATCGGTCGCTCAACGACCTGACGTCCCGAAAGGGCAGGGGAGAGACCAACGGCCATGTTCGGCGGAACGTCCGAGCCGCAGGGGTCTTCAAGCGGCGCCGGTTGTGCTGCGAAGTGGTCACTCTTCGACACGTTCCGCTTTCTCGCCTGGGATCCCACCGCGGGGAGCACGCCCTGAGGGGCCTGTGGGTAACGGAGTAGGTATGTGGATAAGTGATGCTGACTAAGTAGCCGAATCAAAAGTGGAAAATGCCTTAGATTCGAGTCCTGCCGGGCCCACCAGCGGAACTATTCTCCAGTATAGTTTAATATAATCTCCGGGTCGGCAAGCGTCGGAAATGTATAAAGTATAGGTGTGTTAGGATTGGACGTGATTATCTTGTCCGTGCGTATTTGAGGTTGCTATAATTCCCTGCGATCAAGTTGCCCCTTGATCGCGAGCGCATCGTCTTGGATCGCCATGATGGGTGCGAAGTCGGCGGCGTGATTTCCTTCAGTCGCTGATCTTAGGATTGGGCGGTAGCAGGGGATTCCGCGGTGGTGCGCGGTGTAGCCGGCTATCGACGACGTTGCCCGGGCCAGATCCGGTGCAGGTCATCGATCCAGTAGGAATGGCGGTGGCCTGTCGCCCCGCCCTGCGCCGCCAGATGCGGGTGATCCTGGGGCAGGTCGGGATGAGAGTGGGGGAGCGTCTCCGGATCCTCCGCGGGCCACAGGGCGATCGCGATCGCCACCCCGCCTGCGGCGATCACACCCAGGATGGCGAAGGTCCAGCCCGCGCCA
>Ga0209347_1000269_pt1 | contig 142579 bp, 127 predicted proteins | sample AutmiccommuBRH23_FD_187382 | JGI IMG/M metagenome (GOLD analysis project Ga0209347, IMG submission 187382) | Deep subsurface microbial communities from Mt. Terri, Switzerland - Autotrophic microbial communities BRH/23 (SPAdes) (version 2) | ecosystem: Environmental > Aquatic > Deep subsurface... | reverse complement strand
ACAAGCTGTGGACCGGCCCAGCACGCCGGTGGAAACGCTCCGCCGCGCCCGCGAGATCGGGCTGGAGGAGGGGCTACAGTTCGTGTACGAGGGCAATGTGCCCGGCGGCGAGGGGGAGAACACCGTATGCCCGGCCTGCGGTGAGACCGCCATCCGGCGCGTGGGGTTCAGTGTCCGCGAGCGGAATGTGCAGGATGAGAGATGCAAGTGTGGGCACAACATACCGGGGGTGGGGATGGACTAGCGGCGGAGTGCCCACCCCCGGCTGATTCCACGCGTTGCGCAGACCGGAGTGTCACCCTATGGCAGCGAATACCACTTCACCCGATGGCACCGAAACGCGCGCTGCGAACGAGACGCTCAAACGCGGCGTCTTGCTGGCCGTGGTGGCGAATTGGGTGAATATTTTGCTGTTCATGGTGGGATGGTGGCTGAATGTCCTCTATCACCGCCTCAACCCCAAGATATTCGGCGACCCCTATTGGAATGTTCCTCTAAGCGACATTGTTGGCACGATGATCCTCTTTCTGGGGTTCAGTCTGGTAGCTGTCGTTGGGATTGCCATACTGGAGGGCGTTACCATCGCGGGAATCTTGCGTTGGCTATCTCGACGCCAACGTCTGCATACGATCGCAGGGGTGTTGGTAGGAGGAGTAGCCGGTCTTCTCATGGCTGTCGCAGTGGCGGTTGCGTTGCTTGTGGTGGCAGTCATGGTTTTCTACTCGGAGGGAAATGTCGCATCGCCGAGTGGGCCGTGGCTTCTCCAGCCCTTGATCGGGAGCGTGCTCGCTGGGGTCTGGTTGGGCTGGCGGATGACACGCTGGCTGCAAGAGCGAGTTGAGCCACGACTCTCGTAATTGTCGTAACGCATACTCGTAGCCGCGCTTTCCATAGCGCGAATGCCCACGCACAGGGCCAAATCCGCGCGCTATGGAAAGCGCGGCTACTACTCTACGTCTCGGCCAGTATGTTTTTCGCCCGATCCAACTGCCCGCGCACAGCCCCTAGCGCCGTCCCGCCGCGCACGCTGCGCGCCTCTACGGACGCCTCATAGTCCAGCGCCGCGTACAGATCGGGGCCGTAGGCCGGGGAAATGCGCTGATACTCCGCATACGGCAGCTTGCTCAGGGGCACGCCCTGCTCCTCGCTCCGCAGCACCGCCTGGCCCACCAGACTGTGCGCCTCGCGGAAGGGCACGCCACGCCGCACCAGGTAGTCGGCCAGGTCGGTAGCCAGCAGCCCCTCGACCAGGGCCGCACGCATCCTATCCTCGTTCACCTGAAGCGTTTCGACCACCCCCGCCACGATGGGCAGCAGCATTCCCAGCGTGTCCAGCGTGTCGAACAGGGGTTCCTTGTCCTCTTGCAGGTCCTTGTCATAGGTGGAAGGGATGCCCTTGACCACCGTGAGCAGGCGCATCAGGTTGCCCGTCAGTCGGCCCGATTTGCCGCGCACCAGCTCCATGCTATCGGGATTGCGCTTCTGAGGCATGATACTGGAACCGGTGGTATAGCGCTCGTCCAGCAGCACAAAGCCAAACTCGGCGGTAGACCACAGGATCAGGTCTTCGGCCAGGCGGCTCAAGTGGGTGCCCAGGATGGCCGCCCAGCTCAGCGTCTCCAGGAGCATGTCCCGATCACTGACGGCGTCCATGCTGTTCTCGGTGACCCCGTCGAATCCCAGATCGCGGGCCAGCGCCTCCCGGTCGATGCCGTAGGCGTTGCCCGCCAGCGGCCCCGCCCCCAGCGGGCAGACCGCCGCCCGCTGCAGCAGGTCGGTCAGTCGTCCGTGGTCTCGCTCCAACATCCAGAAGTAGGACAGCAGCCAGTGACTGAAGCGTACCGGCTGGGCGGGTTGCAGGTGGGTATAGCCCGGCATGAGCACGTGTAGCTGGCGCTCTGCCTGGACGACGATGCTGCTTTGCACATGGCGCAGCGCATCCCCCAGGGCGGCCAGTTCGTCCATCAGAAACAGGCGGATATCCGTCGCTACCTGGTCGTTGCGGCTGCGGCCCGTGTGCAGCTTGCCCGCTACCGCGCCGACCACCTCGCCCAGGCGGCGTTCCACCGCCGTGTGGATATCCTCGTCGGTGGGCGCAAAGGTGAACTCGCCCCGATCGAACTCGTCGGCGACGCGTTGCAGGCCCTGCGTGAGGGCCTGCACTTCCTCCGGGGCGAGCACGCCCGCCTGCCCCAAAGCGCGGGCATAGGCCATGCTTCCCCGGATGTCTACCTGGGCCAGCCGCCGGTCATAGGCGATGGAGGCGTTGAACGCCCACATCAGCTCATCTGTTACGCCGCGATAGCGGCCTCCCCATAGCGTCTTCATGGTCACGGCTAGTCCCTGGGGAACTGGGTATAGTCGGGCTCTTGCCCATCGCGCCCCACTCCCTCGATATTGAGGAGCGCCCGCACCTTCATAGACAGGCCGTACAGGTTGATAAAGCCCTCGGCATCGCTCTGATCGTAGACGCTATCCGCGCCGAACGTGGCATAGTCCTCGCGATACAGGCTGTAGGGGGATTTGCGGCCCACCAGGATGCAGTTCCCCTTGTACAGCTTGACCCGCACCGTGCCGGTGACGTTCTTCTGCGTCACCTGCACAAAAGCGGAGAGCGCCTCGCGCAGGGGGGTAAACCAGCGCCCGTTGTAAACCATCTCGGCAAAGCGGAGCGCCACTTCGTCTTTGTAGTGCATCGTCTCGGCATCCAGGATCAGGCTTTCCAGGCCCTTGTGCGCCAGGTACAGGATCGTACCGGCGGGGGTTTCGTACACGCCGTGCGACTTCATCCCCACCAGCCGGTTCTCCACCAGGTCCACGCGGCCCACACCGTGCTTGCCGCCCAACTGGTTCAGCGCAGTGACGAGTTCCACCGGCCCCATGCTGGCCCCATTCAGCCGAACCGGCACGCCATTGCGAAAGTCGATCTCGACATATTCCGGCTCATCGGGCGCGGCTTCCGGCGGGACGGTGAGCATGAACATCTCCTCATCCGGCTCGCGCCAGGGGTCTTCCAGGTTGCCGCCCTCGTGGCTGATGTGCCAGATATTGCGGTCCCGGCTATAGATGGAGCGTTTGCTCTGGACGACGGGCACATTGTGAGCGGCGGCGTATTCCAGGGCGTCCTCGCGGGAGCGAATCTCCCACTCGCGCCAGGGGGCGATGACCTTCAGGCGGGGGTTGAGGGCCTTGACGCTCAGCTCAAAGCGCACCTGATCGTTGCCCTTGCCGGTGCAGCCGTGGGCGATGGCGTCGGCGCCCTCGATCTCGGCGATCTCTACCATGCGCTTGGCGATCAGCGGGCGCGCGAAAGAAGTGCCCAGCAGGTAGAACCGCTCGTAGACGGCCCCGGACATCATGGTGGGGAACACGTAATCCGTCAGGAACTCACCGCGCAGGTCTTCGATGTAGATTTTGCTGGCCCCGCTGGCGATGGCCTTGGCCTCCAGGCCGGAGAGTTCTTCTTCCTGCCCCAGGTTGGCGGTCATGCAGATCACTTCACAGCCATAGTTTTCCTTCAGCCAGGGCACGATCACCGACGTATCCAGGCCGCCCGAGTAGGCTAGGACGCACTTTTTCACTTCACCCTTCATCTTCCGACTCCTCTTGTTGTGTAAAGTCCATCTTGACTGCAATTTCGTTGCAGTTTGGGAAATTGGGGCAATCCAGGCACTCCCCCCAGATCTTGTGCGGCAGGGTTTCGCGAGGTACCACCCGAAACCCCATGTGCTCGAAAAAGCCCTGCCGATAGGTGAGTGCAAAGACAGATGGCAATCCCAGGGAACGCGCCTCCTGCACCAGCGCCTCCACCATCAGCCGACCAATGCCCTTGCCCAACCAGTCCGGCGCGACGGCCAGCGAGCGGACTTCGGCCACGTCTCCCCAGACCACGTGGAGTGCCCCGCAGCCGATGATCTCGTCTTCCACGGTGGCAACGACGAAATCGCGGATGTCCTGGTATAGTTTGTGGTGCGATCTGGGCAGCATCTGACCCTGCGACGCATAGCCGTTGATGATGCGCGCCATATTCGGCACGTCCTGGACCACCGGCTTGCGTAGAGTAATCCGTCTAGTTTCCGTTTCCAACACGTTCCCTTCTCCCTCGGCGCGCTCAGGCCAGCCCAAAGGCTTTGTCCAGGATGACTATGGCTTCGTCCAGATCAGCCTGCTGCACGATGAGCGGCGGCACCAGGCGCACGATATTGGGGCCAGCCTTGCAGGTGATCAGCCCGTGCTCATAGCCCGCGTCGATCAGCGGGGAAACGTCGAAATCGGTTTCGATACCCCAGATCAGGCCCCGCCCGCGCACCTCGACGATGCGGCTATACTTATGCTGTAGCTCGGCCAGCGCGCCGCCCAGGTACTCCCCGGCCCAACGCACATGTGCCAGGAAATCGGGGTTCGAGATTTTGTTCAGGACGGTCTTGGCCACGCTGGCTATGATGGGGCTGGCGGCAAAGGTGCTGGCGTGGTCGCCGGGCTGGACACAGTCGGCCACAGCCTGGGTCACCAGCGTCGCGCCCATCGGGAGGCCGCCCGCCAACGGCTTGGCGAGGCTCATCAGGTCGGGCGCGATGCCGTAGGGTTCATGCGCCCACAACGTGCCCGTGCGCCCCAGGCCACACTGCACCTCGTCGAAAATCAACAGGCAGCCGCGCTCGTCACACAGCCGCCGCAATCCTTGCAGGAATTCGGGCGTGGCCGGGTTGACACCTCCCTCGCCCTGCAGCGGCTCGACGAACACGGCGCAGGTCCGATCATCCAGCAGTTGCTCGGCGGAGGCCAGATCGTTGTAGGTGGCGAATTTGGCCCCGGGCATCAGTGGGAGGAAGGGGTCTTGATAGTGCGGGCGTGGCGTCAGCGCCAGGGAACCCATCGTGCGCCCGTGGAACGCCCCGGAGAAGCCCAAGAATTCGTTCTTGTCCGGGCCATAGTGGGTCTGCGCCCAGCGGCGGGCGAACTTGATGGCCGCCTCGTTGGCCTCGGCGCCCGAGTTGCAGAAGAACACCTTGTCGGCGAACGAGCACTCTACCAGCATTTTCGCCAGCTCGGCCTGTGGCTGGGTCAGATAGAGGTTGGAGACGTGCATCAGGCGCGCGGCCTGATCGTTGATGGTTTGCAGAACGTCGGGGTCGCCATAGCCCAGGGCGTTCACTGCAATCCCGCTGACAAAGTCGAGATAGCTCCTCCCCTCCGTGTCATAGAGGCGCACGCCTTCGCCGCGCTCCAATACGAAAGGCGCCCGCAGGTAGGTCTGCAGGACGTACTGCTTGTCGAGGGCCATAATCTCTTCTGGTTTCATTTCACGATTCCCCCTTTGTCCTTCGAGATGTGGTGTAGAACGGTTCGGCTCATGCCGACACCCGCGTTCCTGAGGAATGGGCCAATCCTTCCAGATTGGTGATACGCACTGCCTGCACTCCGCAGGCGATGACTTGAAGGGCGGATTGCACCTTGGGGATCATCCCGCCGGTGATATGACCCGCCTCAATCAACTGGTGGGCCTGTGCGCTGGATAGCTCGGCCATGACCTGCCCGTCTACCAGCACGCCGGGCACGTTGGTTAAGAAGATGGCTTCTTGCACCTGTAACGCCCTGGCGATAGCCAGCGCCGCGTGGTCGGCGTTTACGTTCAAGGGCCGCCCGTCGGCTCCCAGGGAGATGGGCGAGATGACCGGCGTATAGCCGAGCGAGAGCAGCTCCAGCAGCGAGGTAGTCTGCACGGCGACGATCTCTCCCACGCAACCCAGGTCTCCCTTGGGGTGCTGCACCCTGGCGGCCCGCAGCAGGCCGCAGTCGATGCCGCTCAGGCCGATGGCCTTGGTCCCGCGAGCTACCAGCCGGGCGGTGAGGCGTTTGTTCACCGCTCCCGAGAGGACCATCTCGGCCACGCGCAGCGATTCCTCGTCGGTGACGCGCAGTCCGTCGATGAAATGGGGCTGCAGCCCCAGGCGCTCTTGCATGCGGGCGATTTCCGGCCCGCCACCATGTACCACGATCATCTGGCGCTCGGCCATCAGGTGGCCCAGGGCGTCGGCCAACGCCTCGATCTCCGGGCCGTCCTGGAGTTCTGCGCCGCCCACTTTCAGCAGGGTCCGGTTGTTCATGGTTCCTTCCTCGTGATAGGTTGGATGGGAGTATAGGTTCCGCCCCTGGTGCTCATCTGAAAAGAACCTCACCCCCCTCGGCCACTGCGCGGCCGCTCCCCCTCTCCAGATTTGGCGAGGGGGTGAGAGATGCGGTTTTACACGATCAGGCCCATCGCCTGGTTCAGACCGAACATCACGTTCATATTCTGCACGGCCTGACCGGAGGCTCCCTTGACCAGGTTGTCGATGCTGGTGACGAGTATAAACTCGCCCTCGACCCCGGCAGATGTCAGGGAGAGGGCGCAGCGGTTGGTATACACCGTATGGGCCAGGCTGGCAGTCTCGCCCGCGGGCAGGATGTGGATACACGGTTGGCCCGCGTAGGCCTTTTCCCAGAGGGCCACGATGTCGCTCGCCTTCAGGGAGGGGTCCACGGTGATATAGATGGTGGTCAGGATGCCCCGCGAGACGGGCAGCAGGTGCGGGGTAAAGACGATCCGCACAGGGTGCCCGGCAAAGCGCTGTAGCTCTTGCTCGATTTCGGGCACGTGGCGGTGGCTGTGTCCCGCGTTGTATACGGACAGATTGTCGTGGACGTTCACAAAGTGGGTCTTGGGCGAGGGGCTGGCCCCTGCGCCGGACACGCCCGACTTGGCGTCGAGGATCAGCCGTTGGTCCTGGATGATGCCCGCCTGCAAGAGGGGGTACAGGGCCAGCAGCGGTCCCGTGGGATAGCAGCCCGGGTTGGCCACCAGCCGAGCCGCAGCGATCTGGGAGGCGTACACCTCTGGCAGGCCGTAGACGGCTTCGGGCAGCAGGCCAGGGACGGGATGTGGCTTGTACCACTTTTCATAGACGGCCACGTCTCTCAGGCGGAAATCAGCGGACAGGTCAATGCACTTGGCTCCCGCGTCCAACACTTGCCGGGCCAGGACGGCGGAGGTGCCGTGGGGCGTACACAGGAATACGACGTCCACCTGATCCAGGGGCGCGTCTTCCAGCGCGATCAGGCGCTGATTGTAAGGGCAGGGATAGACCTCGGCATAGCACTTGCCCACATACGACTCGGAGGTGGCAAAGACAACCTGCACCTCAGGGTGACGTTGAAAGATTTGCACGAGTTCGTATCCGGTATAGCCCGTTGCTCCGATGATACCTGCTCGAATCATGGGATTGTCTCCTTGCACGCGGAGTGTTGAAACAAAAAAACCAGCTCTCCATCTGGAGAGCTGGTGGCTAAATCAACTTTGATCATCGCCCAAGCGCAACTATCCAGACCATGGGTCCGGCACATGCCTCGGGCTCCTCCTGAGTTGGACCGTCCAGTTACACATATCAGTCTACCTTCCGATCGAACTGGCCCTAGTGTACTCCAAAGGTTTGGGGCTGTCAAGCGAGATGCTGCCGCGCGGGCGACTGGGCGATGTGTATTCGTGGGTCTGGTTTCCATGCGGCGTTCCTGGACTAAAATACTCCACAGTAATGGGTGCTAACATGGACGAACCTACGGGTTCGAGGCCGCTATCCTGGCAATGGTTCGCTGGGCATTGCGCGAGCAGTTTCCTTATTGGTTCATTTGGAGTATTATACTGCATATCCCACAAGGAGCACAGTGGATGAAAATTACCGGTATCAAGACCTGGTTGGTGCATATACAGCGGAGGAACTTTTGCTTCGTTCGGGTGCAGACGGACGAGGGCCTGCACGGCATTGGCGAGGCGTACAGCGTGGGGCCGGACGAGGCCACAGCCAGAGCGATCCACTATTTCGAGGATTGGCTGGTGGGCCTGGACCCCATGGATACGGAGGGAATCTGGCAAAAGCTCTACATCGGCTCCCGGTTCCCCGGCGGGTCGGTGATCAACTCGGCGATTAGCGGCATTGACCACGCCTTGTGGGATATCAAGGGCAAGGCGCTGGGGGTGCCAGTCTACCAATTGCTGGGCGGCAAGTGTCGCGACCGCATTCGGGTCTACCAGAATCCCGGCGGCGCTACGCCAGAGGAGACGGCGGAAAACGCCCTGCGCCTGATCGGGACGTGGGGTTTCACCGCCATCAAGACGAACCCCTTGCCACCAGGGGTGCACGAGATGCCCTGGCCCCAGGCGTTACGCTGGGCCGAACGCAAAATGGCGCTGCTGCGCGACCGTCTGACAGATGCCATCGATATTGCGCTGGACCCGCACGCCCAACTGCTGGAGCCGATTCGGGCCATTGAGCTGTGCCAGGTGTTGGAGCCGTATCGCCCGATGTTTGTGGAGGAGCCGGTGCGCCCGGAGAATGTAGATGCGATGGCGGATGTGCGCGCCAGATCGCGCGTACCCATTGCCACCGGTGAGATGCTCTATACCAAGTGGGAGTTCCGTGACCTGCTGCGCGCGCGGGCGGCGGACATCATCCAGCCGGATGTATGCTGTTGTGGCGGCCTCACCGAGATGAAAAAGATTGCGGCCCTGGCCGAAGCCGAGTATGTCACCGTGGCTCCCCACAACCCGATGGGGCCGGTGGCTACGGCGGTGAATGCCCAGTTCGTGGCCACTACGCCCGCTTTCCTGATCCTGGAGTACCATCTGGATGTGGCAGCCCCGCGCCGCGATCTGGTGCAGGAGCCTTACCATATGGTGGGCGGCTATCTGGAGCTACCGGACAGGCCGGGCCTGGGCATCGAGTTGAACGAGCAGTATTGCGGGCAACACCCCTACGAGCCGTGGCGCAGGGGCGCTCCCATGCATCCCGATGGCTCGATGGGGCTGATCTAAGGGAAAAAAGAAAAAGGCGCTTGACGAGCAAGCGCCTTCTGCAATCAGCGCAACGCCAGGCGAGCTTAATGGCAGCAGCCTTCGTCGTCGCAATCGTCATCGCCGCAGCAGCTACAACCGCCGCCGCACTCGTCGCCGCACCCGTCACAACTCATCGTCATTTCTTCGGGCGTCGCGTCACGCACATCGTTGACGCGCACGTGAAAGTAGAGCGTCTTGCCAGCCAGCGGGTGGTTCAGGTTGACGACCACTTCGTCCCCCTGGATCTCTTCCACATACACGACGGCGATGCGTCCATCGTCCGTGCGCATACGGAAAGCCATCCCTTCCTCTAGCTCGGGCGGGAAGATGCTCCGGGGCAGGTTTTCGACCAGGTCGGAATCATACTCGCCGTAGCCATCTTCGGGAGGCACGACCACGTCTTTTTCCTGACCCTGTTCCATACCGGCGACTTCTTTTTCCAAACCGGGGATGATCTGTCCCTGGCCCTGGATATACATCAACGGCTCACGACCTTCGGAGGTATCCACGACCCCTTCGTCATCCAGCCGCAGAGTGTAGTCGAGGCTTACCATCATATTATCCTGCACAGTAGCCATCTCTGATACACTTCTCTTTCTGTCCGTTGCCGGACGTAAAATATAAGGGCCACATCTCTACCTCATGGCCCTTTTGGTGACAAATCCAATATACCACAGAGCGATCATAGTTTCAATTTCGGATTTCACGTATGACTGGATACGCTCGACGAATTTATACTTACGATGCCCATGCGCCTATTTGACCGTCTATTTCGGCTTCAGGTATACTGAGCCTATCCCTATCTGGCAGCGCAGTGCGGTATTTTGCCATACCCTTCACCTCAAGGAGTGCCACCTATGTATGCACGTCGAGTCCGGCGGATGATCCTGCTTCTGCTGGCGTTGATTTTGGGGTCCTACCTGCTTGCGGGCTGTCAGTCGGTGAATCGCAAGAGCGACCGCGCGAGCCACGATTGGAGCAGGGGGCGGTTTCTAGGCAAGACGGGGTTGAACGGCGCAGTGGGGTTTGCTCTTGCCCCCGGCGGGGATGCCACTTACCTGGCCTGGGTGGCTGCTACGGGGGATCTGGCTGTTCAGCCCCTGCATTTTGTGCGTCTGGGCATTTCGGGCGACGTTGTCGCCGAGCGTGACCTGCCTATCGCGACGCAATCTCCATCTGATGTCGAGATGGTCGTTGGGAGTGACAACGGGGTACATCTGCTCTGGGTAGATCGCCTGGGCGACGAGCGGCGGTTGTTCTACGCCCAAGTGGATAACATGGGCGAACTGGTCCGCTATCCTCAACCCATCTCGATTGAGGGGCTATCGGCTACTCGCTATGATGCAGGTCTTGCCCCTACCGGGGAACTGGACATCTTCTGGGGCGCTCCAGAAGGGGAGGGCGCTGGCCTGTATCATCTGCGGCTGACGGATGCGGGCGAGGTGGCAGCCGACAACCAATTGCTGGTTAAAGGCGGGTTTGATCCTGCGTTCCGGCGAGACCGCGACGGACTGATTCATCTGGCCTGGTATCAGGAACCCACCTATGGGGAATATCGCCTGTCCTATGGGACCTTTGATGGCGAGGCTCGCCAGCTCCGCACGCCTGCCCAGCTCACCAGCTTCCCGGCGGGCACTGGTCTGGTGGCGCATCGCCCGGTGGTGGGCCTGGCTGGAAGCGATACCTACGTGTTCTGGTCGCTGGAGCGGCGGGGCGGCGGCCTGACCAGGCCCAAGGCCGAGTCCTTCTATGTGGCATTCCCCCTGGGCAAGCCCGAACAGGCCACGTCACCCTGGCAGGTGATGCTGCCCGCGTTGAACCATCCCGAATATGGGCAGGTGCGCACGGCGTTCAATGTGGGGGAACTGGCCAGCGTCGAGTCCGGCGGGTTCCCGGCGGAATTTGTCTATCTGGCCTCTACGCCTCAGGAGCATGGAGAGCAACTGGCGGTGGCGTTCTCGGTGCAGCTTGAGGGCCGCAAGACCACCAACACGCAAGTGTTGCTGACTATTTGGTCCGACGGCGAACTGGAAGGGTATCAGGTAGCAGGCAAGACCAACTCCAGCTCCCTGCGGCCCATGCTCCGGGGCGAAAGCGGGGACTTGCATGTGGCGTGGATAGATACGGCGGGTTTCGGCAAATATGACGTGTACTATGCCAGCACGACAGCGGCGGCGCGGGCCAAGCTGAACCAGATAACGGCGCAGGATGTGCTGGCCGAAGTGGCGGACGTGCTGTGGGCCATCACGCAGGCTGTGGCCCTGATTCCGCTGACTTTTATGTGGGCGGTGGTTCCGCTGATCATCATGTCCATCTATCTCTTCCTTACCGTCGAGTCGGACCTGACCCGGCGAGGCCCGCGGGTGATGCTGGTGGTGGCGATTCTGGTGTACATCATCTTTAAATACCTCACCGGGCGCTACTGGCTGGGGGCGCTGGAACTGCCGGGGCTGTCCCGCGATCTGGTGACACTCCTGCAGGCGTTGGCTCCGCTGATCATCGGCGGGCTGGCCGGGGTGTTGACCTGGCTTTTCATGCGACAGCGCGAATTCGCCTCGCTGGTTCAGACGTTCGGAATCTTTGTGGCGTCTGATGCCGTTCTCACCCTGCTAATTTATATCCCTGGGATTCTGGTGGAATAGCCCTTTTCGGCAGCAGATGCCCTGGGCCATCCCCCCGAAAGCGTACGCTTCCGGGGGGATGTTTTGTCTGGCGAACTGCGGGACCAGGGAGGTGTATCCAGCATCCTGACTGCCCGGCTGTCGGGGGGAGGGGGGACGTTGTAAGGCCCGTCAGAAGTACCGACGGGCCTTGGCATGGAGGCTTATTTGAGCACGAGGGGGATGTATACGATGTTGCCTATCTGCACACCGTACCAGAACCCGGCGCCCAACCGTTGCGCGCCTGAGGACGGGCCAGCGGCCATCTGGCCCAGCGTGCCGCCGAGGGCATAGCCCCCGCCGGACATGGCGGCGCTCCCGCTGCTGACGGTCAGCCAGGGCTTTCCGTCCGCTTGCGAAGCGTCGGCCAGCACGAGCCCCGTCAGCAACAGCAGGCAGGCCAGCAGGGCGAGGCGAATCATGAGGCAAATGTTTCTGGTCATGTTGTCCCTTTTACTCCATGTTCCAGATACGCACGCGGATTTCGCTGGGGTCCAGCCCGGAGGCGATCCAAACTACAACCTGACTGTCTGTGATATCCGCGATATAGGCCCGGTCCGAGCGCCCCTCATAGGTTTTGCCATCGTATCTGCATTGCAGGTCCACGACATACTCATCGACATCCCCGCCAAGGTTATGGGTAAAGGTGACGGTGGTGGGCGACAGCCGCATCAATAGCGCATCCCAGCCCGAGTCATAGGTGGGCCGGGGGTGCCTGTTGACATAGTGCGCGCGATAGGCATAGGGCACGGACAGGATTTTGGTGCGCGGAGCGAGTTCCGCGCTGCCGTCCACCTGCACGCCCAGTTCCAGGGCGCCGCCCAGGAACGAAGCCCCGCCGAAGAGGTCCGGGTCTAGGGGGGTGACAGCGCCGATCTCTACCGAGAACAACCCGTTGGTGCACTCGACTGTTTGTGTTTCCGAGTAGATGGCGGGCCAGGGGTTGAGCATGGGGCTGATTCGGTAGCGGTATATGGTGAAGGTAAGCTCGTGAGAGCCATTTGGCGGGTTTCCGCTCTCATCGTACAGGATGCCCTGGTAGGACATTCTGGTGGGGAGGTTGTTCGTGCTAATGATGGCCTGGGGGTCAGCGGAATTGGGATCCCCCTGGTCCACTGGCGCTTGCTGCGCCCGGTCGGCCAGTACGCTGCCCGTTACCCACAGGAGGGTGACGATGAGAAAAATGGCGATAGTGAGGATGAATCGGTTGTGTTTCATCAAGCTGTCCTTTTCTCTGGTTGGATGGTTTCGCTCTGCATGGGCTGAGCCCGGCCCGGTCCGGTGGTCACGCATGCTCAGATCGAGTGTACAGCTTGTTCGGCGGGGTGTGGTAAAAACGGCATATAATCGGTGACGGACGTGCCCAGCCAGGTGATTCTGTTAACGGGGTGGTTCACTCAGTTGATGCTGTTACCGAGGGGTAGAGGCGGGGCATGTGTTGTCAGAGCCAAGGGAAGCGGTGGGAGTACCGAGAGGGCGGGCAGTCGCTGCCCGCCCTCTCGGTTACCGGGTAATTCGTGGTATAGCTAGCTCGTGCTTGAGGGAGAAGGGGCAGATCAGTAGGTGATCGCCAACCCCCATTTCAAGAGGACTCCTACATCGCGCTTGGCTGCATCTGTGACATGCAGCCGCCAATCCCCCTCGGCGGAGCTGCCAATCAACGGGGCGAAGAGGGTTGGCTCGGTGCTGGAACGAAAGCTGGCGATCAGGTCATCCTGGCTGCCCCCGGACCTGTCCTGCAAGACGATCTCGTTTCCCCGCGGGTCCTGGAGGATCAACCTCAAGTCGCCGCGCCAGGTGTGGCGGATATCCACGCTGACCTCGATGTCGCGAATCGGCACGGCCAGAGGGAAGGTAATGGGGTCTTCCACTTTGCCTGGGTCGGGGATGGGCCTGTTCACCCGATGCTCCATGAAAAGCACTTCCGGCAGGCGCTGCTCCTGATTATCCCCCACGGCCAGGGCGACGGCTTTTTCCGCGTTGATGCGTCCGTGGCCATACCAGGGCGAGTGTCCTTCTGCGTACTCCCCATTTCCTTCGTCGATCTTGTCTGCTGTTTCCATCATGATCTGCTTGACTTCGGCAGAGGTCAGGTCGGGGTTGGCTGAGAGGATCAACGCAGCCAACCCGGCTGTCAGCGGAGTGGCGCTGGAAGTGCCGCCAAAGTCGTGCGTATAGTCCTCTGTGGAATAGCCCTTGGTGCCGCGCCTGTCGACGGTGGTGATCCTGCGCCCCGGGCTGCCACTGGAGGGCGCGCAAAGGGTGATTTCTGGGCCATAATTGCTATAAGAGGAGCGCTTGTCCATGCTGTTGGAGGCGGCTACGGCGATGACATCGGGGTGCAGGGCGAATCCCTGGTAAGAGACCTGGCCGTCTTTTTCCCCGTTCAACGGGCGGTCCTCGTTGCCAGCAGCGAACAGGATCACACAACCTTTTTTGTTGCGCCGCCCCTGGGTGGCGGCCTGATGGATGATTCCGTTCATCTTGGTGGATAGCGGAAAGTTCCAGGCCCCAGCGGACCAACTGCAACTAATGACATCGGCGTTGTGCTCGACAACGTACTGGAACATCTGCATGACGGACTGGTCCGTCAGCCAATGGGCCATGCGCACGGGCATTAACGCGCACCGGGGGGCCAGACCCACAACGCCGACGCCGTTTTCCTCGGCGATGGCTACCCCAGCGCAGGCAGTGCCGTGGTTGTCGTCCTCCATAAGGGGGGCGGGGTCGGAATCGTTCTGGCCGAAATCGCGCGGCGCCACGACCTTGTCGGTGCCAATGAATTCAGGGTGGGTCAGGTCAAAGCCATCGTCAATGACGCTCACCACAATGTCACGGGAACCCAAGGTATACTCCCAGGCGCCCTCCGCTTTGACGTCCGCCCCTGCCGTCAGGCCCGTTTTGTCCCCGCGATTCTTCAGGTGCCACTGCTCCGCATAGAGTGGGTCCGCCGGAATGTATTTCAGCGAGACCTGGAAGCTCAGGTCAGGCTCGGCTATCTCGATCTCGGGGTTCTGCTGAAGCTCTGCCGCGATCTTGAGGGGGTTCATGGTGGACGCCCCGGTAAGGCGCACGGTGTGGCCGTGCGGCAGGAAATCGAGGTCTTCGACGATCTCCAGGCCGTATCTGGTGAGGATTTCCTCGCATTGCTCTGCCGACACATCCGGCTTGAACTGGATGGTCATCGTACCGGTGGGGATCACTGCGCCGCCGGGGGTACCGTTGTCCATCGAGTAGACGTGGCTGACAACGTCGCTGGCAGGGGCCTCGCGCAATTGGTCCATCGTCTCTTCGAGCTTGCCCGTTTCCTCGACGGCAAAGACCTCCATGTTGGCCGTAGTTACCGAATCCACGTGTCTGACCAGCGCCTTGGGCTGGCCGCAGCAGGCTTCCAGGGTCCTGACAGTGCCGACTCGGCCTTGCTTGGTGCGCACAGCGAAATATTCGGGCGTTTTCTTGAAGGTTACTTCTCGGCCACCCCGCTTTAGCGTGATTTCGTCCATATTACTCCTTTGCGCAAAGGTAGGAAATAGCCGTTACTAGCACGAGGCGTGATACCGGTAGCATTCCCGCTGCGATGTAAGGTGGCCCCGGTAGGGGGCGTTGGGTGAGGGACGAGCGGGTTGAGGCCTAGCAATCCGATTATAGACGCAGATGGGCGCTATGTCAAGTAATATAAGTAAAATACTAATCAAAACAGCAAAGACTAATTCGGAGTGGTTGCGAACGCGCAGGGGCGCAGTCTGTGTCTCTTGCGTAACAGTATGGCACTATAGCGAGGACAGGCAGATTTCACGTCGGCTTTATGTCGCGGGAGATGGCTCGTGATAGATTGGTACTATGGAGAACTCTGTCTCGCGATTCCATTGGGGAAGTAGCCTGAAACGGCCGTCCACTGTTGCAGGGGCGCTGTCGTTCCTGGTTCTTCTCTGTCTCGGGCCGAGGCAGAGGTAGTGGAGCGTGGGGCACCTGCGCGTAGGGGTACATCGGCGGCTGACACCGGGTAAGGCCCCATGCGCGATGCTGCAGAGCGCGGAAACCGAGAGGGCGGAGCAGGCTCCGGGGAGCAGGTCTCTGAATGGATTGGTTCGCCAGGGCGATGCTATCTGGCTGATTTCGTTGCCTATTCGAACTGGCTGGGGGGGATGAAGGAGGGGCGAATGGCCGAGATCAGGATTTTGATAATAGATGAAAGCCGATCCCAGATCAGGCTTATTCAGACTATTTTGGAGCGCGACGGATACGAGGTGTATACGGCAACAGATGGGGAGCAGGGACTGGACGAGGCGCAGCGAGTCCAGCCCCATGTGGTGATCCTGGACGTCGTGTTGCCAGGAATCAATGGGTACGAGGTGTGCCGTCGGCTGAAGATCGATCCGGTGACAACCAAGACAGCGGTGCTGATGTTGACTGCCAAGGCAGAGATCGAAGGACAAGCCACCAGGGAGCAGATCGCTGCCGCCCTGCGCGACAGGCTGCGGGCCTTTGATGTGGGAGCGCTGGACTTGGTCACCAAGCCGATCACGGCCACCGAGCTTTCCAAGCGGGTCAAGTCTTTGCTTTGGACCGGCGGAATCGAGTTCTAGACTCACGTCTGGGGGATGTCGCCAGGTGGTCGGGGCGCTATGATCAAGGTTTGTAATGGGTTTTGGCGTGGATCACCTTTATTTTGATGGTTTGTACCAGTTAGCATTTGAACGGTAGTTTTGCTTCGAATCTCGCGGAATTCACGGACTGTTAATGCTGGGGCGTCCAGTTTAGTGGTATAAAAATGTCAGAGATTGAGTCTGCCAGAGGTTGTTCTAGATGGCTGGCCAGGGTTGGATTGGAGGCGAGAGTTCTCGTGCAGAAGCATTGAGAAACGGCAGGCCACGGTTGCAAGGTTCCAGGAGGTGGAGAGACATCAAGATCGAGCCTTCACGGATTGCCGCGACATCACACGAGTACACTAGGAAAGGAACTATGATTAACAGGATGCACAGAATTTTGCGAGATGAGGAGGGTGTCACTGCCTTGGAAACGGCAATCATCCTGATTGCCTTTGTGGTGGTGGCTTCGGTGTTTGCCTTTACCATCCTCTCGGCAGGCATGAACTCCACGGAGCAGAGCAAGGTAGCCATTAACTCTGGCCTGTCCGAAGTGCAGGGGTCCCTGGAAGTGAAGGGGAATGTGATCGCCACCGGCGATACCACCAACGGGTACGTGGAGGACGTGATCATCACCCTGTCGACGGTGGCAGGGGGGCAGCCGGTGGACATTACCCCCAAGAGCAACGCGGATAGCGAGAACGTGGTAGTTGTTTCTTATCGCGATAGTGCCACGAACGATTCCGATGTCTTCTGGTCCACGGAGATGCTGGGGTCGCACAATGCCAACGGCCTGTTGGATCCCCGAGAGATGGTCGAGATCACTGTACCCATCACTGGTACGGGCAGCAGCATCAGCACCACTTTGCGCAGAAACCAGTCTTTCGTGCTGGAAATCAAGCCGCCTCAAGGAGGCGTGCTGGTTGTCGAGCGGACGGTCCCGCCTACGATCACGACGGTCATGGACTTGCAGTAATCGATCGCCGTAACAGCGTAGGAGTGATCTCCCTGGGCCCAAGGGGCCCGTGAGCCGCGGGCATTGCAGTGAGCGGTTCGACTAATCGAATCATTGGTCGAACCGCTCACTTTGGGTAAGTCAGGCTAGCAGGAGGGGACTGCCATGATGAATCTTGACCCCAAGTCGAAGAAGCTCGAAGAGCAACTGGAACAGCGGGTGAGAAGACTGGAAGACCAGATGACGATTCTGAAAAACCAGATTCAGAACTCGTTACTGGAAATCCAAGAGGTGCTGGCAACCAGGTTCTATCATCCCGCCCTCAGGCCAACCGATGATGGGGATGATGAAGAGGTGTCCCCCCCGCCTTTGCGGTGGGGGGGACATGAATCTCCAAGCCCGCAGCCGAGCAAACAGACGAGCGTACCAGGGGCGCAGATGCAGAGCCCCAGGAGGCAGCCTGACCCTGTTGCGCCGCCTATGGCTCCCAAGGTCAAGAAGGTATCCCTGGATGATATTCGCCGGTCACGGCAGGAACCGGCCAGTACCAATACGGAAAGCCTCGCAAAGGATAATGGTCTCGATCTGGTGGCTTTTGCCGAGATGGTCAACTGGGTAAATATGAGCACAGCGCGTGTGGGAAACACGTACACACGCGAAGCGATAGATGATTGCCTGAGGGATGGAGCGATTGTTCCCGAGGTGGCGGATCAACTGCGCCAACTTATCGGAGACGATTTGCCGGGGGAAACGCGGGATGACGTCGAGCCGGATGAGGTGGTGGCAATCACTACCGAATTGCGGGCTATTTTGAATCGCAACGCCCGCGCTTAGAGTTTGGAGCAGTCGCCCGCCGGATTAGCGTCCGCTGCTCTGCGGATGGGGCTCGCCAGAAAGGGTCAAGAACTTGGAGAACAGCATCGTTACCGCCTTTGCCATCATTGCTGCCGTGGTATGTGCTGTACTCGTTTTTAACGCTATCTATCCGGCGGTGGTCAGAAGTAGTGATGCGATGACCAGCATGGGGCACCGGATGGACGATCGCATGAAGAGCCAGGTACGCATCATCCATGCGGGCGGGGAACTCGATAGCAGCCAGACCTGGCAGGATGGGAACGGGGACGGGGATTTCGACGTGTACCTATGGGTCAAGAATATTGGCTCATTGCGCATCGCCGCTGTAGAGAGCTGTGATGTGTTCTTTGGGCCGGAGGGTGATTTCCAGCGAATTCCCCATCGGAGCACGGCGGAGGGAAGCACCCCATACTGGACATGGGAAATCGAGAATGACACCGACTGGAACCCCACCGCCACCTGCAAAATCACCATTCATTACACATCGGTCCTGTCATCGCAGCGCTATTTCGCCAGGGTCGTGACCCCGACGGGCGTATCCGACGACTATTTCTTTGGCATGTAGCCCATGGAAACCCTGCTGGTTACCCTGATTGTCATGAGCATTGTGTTGTTTGGCATTCCCTTGATCGTGCAAAGCTACTTGCGCGCTCAAGATACCCTCGCGGAAAGCTGGGTAGAGCGGCAGCAGGTGGAAGAAGAGCGGACCCGCACCAACCTGCTGGTCGTCGAGGCGCAAGCGAACAGTAGCAGCGTGGACCTTACGATCAGGAATGCGGGCAGCACCAAGTTGGCCGATTATCAGGACTGGGACGTGATTCTCCACTATCGCACAGACAGCAGCTATCTCGTCGAGTGGGTGCCCTATGAGGAACTCGCAGTTGGGCAGGAACGATGGGAACTGGTAGGCATCTATCTGGATGCCGCTCAGTCGATCACCGAGGAATATGAGCCTGGCATCTTGAATCCGGGGGAAGAACTGGTGCTCAGAGGATTCTTTGGTTCTCCTGCGCAAGGGGATACTGCGGGCCTGGCGGCGGTTATAGCACCCAATGGGGTGGGCGTATCCACTACCTTTGCCGTAGCAAACTAGTGAGGGGGCGGCCTCTTGGATGGGGCGCGGTTTGATCGAACAACAGACGACCGGTATCCGGCGGACAGGAACAGATGCTTTCCACCAAGAAGATACTCGTAATCGACGATAATCCTGAATCCCGAAGCGTCACCAAGACGTGTCTCCTTCAGGAAGGCTACTATGTCATCGCGGCTTCCAGCGGGGCCGAGGGGTTGTCCAAGGTCTTGGAGCGCAAGCCGGACCTGCTGATGATTGACATGATGGTGGCCGATGTAAGCTGGGGCGACATCGCGCGCAACCTGCGCACAGACCCGGCCAATGAGCACATGCCCATTATTATCCTGGCCGACGCCGACAGGTTGGACGAGCTGGTAATCGGTCCCGGTTCGCACATGGACGATGTGCTGGTCAAGCCCTTCAGCCCCGCCGATCTGGCGATCAAGGTGCTGCCCCTGCTGGGGGCCGAAGACGAACGGAAACGCACCGTTGTTTCTACTGGCAACGGAGAGCTGGATAGCAAGATGGGTGGCGGGGTGCCAGTAGGCTCGCTCACGCTGATCGAGGGCAGTTCGGGGGCGGGCAAATCGGTGCTGGTGCAGCAGATGATCTGGGGCTCCCTGCAAGAAGGCTTTACCCTGGCCCTGTTCACCAGCGAGAACTCGGTCAAGAGCCTGATCCGGCAGATGCGCAGCCTGAGCCTGGAAGTGGTGGACTTTTTGCTGCTGAACAAGCTCGGCATTTACCCGATGGAAGTGGCGCGTTTGGGGGCGAGGGCGCCCCGGGTGTTGATGGATGCGATGAGGAAAGAAAAGCATCGCGAAATGATTTTCATCGACTCGGCTACGGCGGCGATCAGCGGCTGCCCGGACGAGGATGTGTTGGGCTTTTTCGAAGATTGCAAGCGGCTATGCGCTTCCGGGCTGACGGTGGTGGTGGTGCTGCACGCGCACGGTATTGGCAGGGAGCTATTGGTTCGTATCCGCTCTATCTGTGATGCTCATCTCCAGTTGCGCACCGAAGAAGTGCGCCAAAAGCTAGTCAAGACGTTGGAGGTGACCAAGGTTCGGGGGGCGGACAAGAGCACCGGCAACATCCTCAGCTTTGAGGTGGAGCCTGGCTGGGGTATGCGCCTGATTCCCATCAGCAAGGTAAAGGGGTAGGCGATGACCGAGCGAGGCTTGCCCTTTGAATTGGGTGAGGCGGGCAGCGGGTGCAACCACGGGGCGGGGTGCAGCCTGCGGCCTCTCCTGTCTCCCGAACTGCGCGAGGCGTGCCAGGAAAGCCCCTTCCTGAGCGATTACCTGCACACTCTGCCCATCCAGAAGATTGGAGTGCCCACTTATTACCCCAAGCTTTCCCGCGACCTGAGCAGCCTGGAAATGCCCAATCTGATCTATCCCATCGAGAATGGCCTCTATGTGCACATCTATCCCGACAAAGGGGCCAGGAACTACTATATCTCCATCGAGCCGGACCTGACGCTGGATCTGGATGATCTGACGGCCAAGATAGAGAGCAAGCTGTTGGACTATGCCGATCGGATTGGCGCTGCCGATACGGAGGAGGAGCGGCGACAGGCGTTGCTGGAGGTGATTGACAACCTGTGTACCACGCAGGATGGCAACGGGGCTACTGGGCGCGGGCCTAACGGGCAGGGCGAAACGACCTTATCGGGCAAGTTTGTGGTATCTACTCGCGAACTGGAAGGGCTAAGGTACCGCCTGATGCGGGACAAGGTTGGCCTGGGAGTGCTGCAACCTCTGCTGGAAGACCCGCACATCGAAGATATCAGTTGCAGTGGTACAGGCCCGATCTTTGTTGAGCACAAGATTTTCAAGAGCGTCCAGTCCTCCATCGTGTTCGGTACTATGGATGAACTGGACAACTTTGTGGTGTGGCTGGGCGAGTGGATCAAGCGGCCCGTCACCGTGCGCAACCCCATCGTGGACGCGGTTTTGCCCGATGGCTCCCGTATCAACATCGTCTATGGACGGGAGATTGCTACGCGGGGCAGCAACTTTACCATCCGCAAGTTCAGCGAGACACCGATCAGCATCCTGCAACTGGTCGAGTTCGGCACGCTGGATTACACGATGGCCGCCTATTTGTCTTTCATCCTCGAAGAGGGGCTGAACGTGTTTGTGGCCGGGGCTACCGCCTCTGGCAAGACCACTTTGCTGAACGCGATGAACACGTTTATCCTGCCCGACGCCAAGATTGTCACCATCGAAGATACGCCCGAAGTGCAGGTGCCGCACAAGAACTGGGTGCGCGAGGTGACGCGCGGGGCCACCCAGGGGGAAAAGGGAGGCGAGGTGGGCATGTTTGAGCTGCTCAAGGCTGCCCTTCGTCAGCGCCCCGACCGCATTATCATCGGTGAGATTCGTGGAGTCGAGGGGGCTGTTGCCTTTCAGGCCATGCAGACGGGCCACGGCGTCATGTCCACCTTCCACGCCGCATCGGTGGAGCGGCTGATCCAACGTCTGACAGGCGATCCGATCAACGTGCCCAAGACCTACATTGACAACCTGAATGTGGCGGTGATCCAGGCGGCGGTGCGCGCTCCCGATGGGAAAAAGGTGCGTCGTGTGTTGAGCGTGAACGAGATTCTGGGGTATGACCCCACGACGGAGAGCTTTTCCTTTATCGAGACCTTCCGGTGGAACCCGGTGACGGACGGGTTTGATTTCCCCGGAAATATGAACAGCTTTCTGATGGAGGAGGTGATCGCCATGAAGCGCGGTATCCCTCCCCACAAGCGCAAGACGGTATATAGCGACCTGAAGAAGCGCGCCCGTATTTTCGAGCGCATTCACAAGGATAGAGGAGTCAGAGATTTTGACCGCTTCTTCCAAATCCTCGCCGAAGCGCACACGCAAGGGCTCCTCTGAGGAGCTATCGGGCTTTGATCTGTTCTATCAACTGGTATATATGTCGGCTACGGCGGCGGCGGGGTTATCGCGCAGCAAAGTGTTCGAACTCGCCTCGCGGTTGGGCTGTCGGGTGGCGCAGTTCTTCCAGGATGTGGATAGCCTCGCGCAAAAGTTCCACTATGACTATCCCACTGCCTGCCGCATGGTGGGGGAGCCGTGCAAGCAGGAAGACATGAAGAGCTTTTTCCTGCGTTTCTCCGATGCGCTGGAATCGGGAGAGCCGACCAGCGCCTTCTTGAGCCGGGAGGCGATGGCTCAGGGCGAGCATTACTCGAACGAATATGAGCGTAATCTGGAATCGTTGAAAAAGTGGACGGACGCCTATTCGTCGCTGATCATCTCCGAGGCGCTGATCGTGATTATCAACCTGATCTCGACGATGATCTATGATATGGGCACGGCCATGATGGCGGGGCTGATCACAGTGGCGGTGGTGATGAGCTTCTTCGGGGTGTGGATTCTGACGCGGGCTGCTCCCAAGGAGAGGATGACAGTAGCTGCGCCTGCGGGCTCGCGTGAGCAGATCATCTGTCGGCAATTGCTTACCATCCTCGGGCCGATGGCGGGATTGGGCGGACTGCTGATGGCAGCGGCGGGGGTGGAATGGAAGTGGGTACTGCTGATTGGAGCGTGCCTGATGGCGCCCGTGGGGTGCTTGAGCGTGTGGAGCGATATGAAGCTGGCGAAGAAGGAGAGGGAGATTGGCCCCTTCTTGCGGTCGCTGGGAAGTATGGCTACTTCCACGGGGACCACGCTGACAGAAGCCCTGAAGCACGTTGAACTGAAATCCTTCCCGGCCCTGCATGGAGATATCGCCAGGTTGGGCCTGCGTCTGCGTGCTCGCATCAGCCCGGCGCTGTGCTGGCAGCAGTTTGGTGGGGAATCGGGCAGTGAGTTGATTAACCAGGCCACTTGCATCTTCTATGATGCGGTGAGCCTGGGAGGCGACCCGGAGGAGGCTGGCGGTCTCTCCTCGATGTTCACCACCAAAACGGCGTTACTACGGGCCAAGCGGCGCGTGGTCAGTTCGACGTTTTCCTGGCTGACCATCGTCATGCACGGAGCGCTGGCTCTGCTGCTCGTGCTGGTACTTCAGATCGTCATCGAGTTTCGCGCTCTGATCGTGGCAGCCATCGACCCCAACCAGGCTGATGCAGCTATGCAGGCCATCTCTGTGCCCCTTTTGCAGTTCAGTGAAGGGCAACTGGCCTTTCTCAGCAACGTAACCATTGCGATGGTGGTGCTGCTCACGATGGTGAACGCGATGGCTATTATCAGTTCCGATGGGGGATTCAAGCCCAAGATTTGCTTCTATCTGATGATCTTGCAGATCATCTCGGCGGTGGCGTTTTTCGCTGGACCACCGTTCATCCAGGCAATCATGTAAGGACACGGTGGACGTATTGTGACCAGTGGCAAGAAACTCCAAAGCATTTCGCTAATACTGGCCTTGGTGGGCGGTCTGCTCATCCTGCTTGGGGCCGTGGTGGTGGGGCTATGGCTGACTCAGGAGCAGACGGACGGCAGCCTCGTGTCTGGCCAGCCAGCGGAGAGCATCCAGCCGTGGCGGCTAAAAGAGGCCCAGCAGATGCAGTTCATCCTCCTGCTGGCCCAGGACTATGCGCTGGATGGGGATGCGGCCCGCGCCAGAGAGGCAGTAGCTGGTTGGGACATAGAGAAACTCTCCCAACTGTTGGGAACGATCGAGTTCCAGATCACCGATACGCAGACGCTAAAGCAAATCATCGCCCTACGGCAAGCTTTGGGGGTGCCTTCCTCGATGTTTGCGGCTCCCTCGCTCTTGCAGCAGGATTCTATTCTCTGGAGCGCCGGTCTGGCTTTGCTCTTCCTGTTGGGGGCAAGTGCTGTCGCGTTCTGGCCCAACAAGAAGGCCGAGGAAGCCTCGGATGCTGTTGCATCCAGGGCGGACGAAGCGCAGGCAGAAGGCACCGAAGAGGACGCGGATCAGGCGCAAGAGCAGGCGGCGGCGGAGCGAGTTGCCGGGGCGGCGGAAGAAGGGAACGCGGAGGGGGCGGCGCAGCAAGAAGAGCAGGGGAACCAGGGGGCAGGCGGCGGCGGGCCAGCACCAAAACAGGAAGAACAGGGCCTGGCGCAGTTGACAGCGGCGGAGCCTGGTGAGGTCAGTGGGTTATTCAGCAGCCTCTTTGCAGACGAGGATGAGGATACCGAGGATTTGTCCTTGCTTGCCAGGGGGCTGGAGAATCTGGACATTGGAGCGGTAGCGGCGAAAACGCAGGAAATTCTCGATCAGCTTTACGAGCTAACCCAACGCGAACGTTCTCGGTGACCTCTGCGGGCGATGTGCCCGCAGGTAGGATGTTGGATAGATAGATTTGGCGAGCAGGTGAAATCTCATGGCATCAATTGCGAGCAGGCTACCCAGTATGTCGCGGAAAAAGATGGCGCTATTCCTCTGCATGGGCGGAGGGGTGGTGCTGTTGTTCGCGCTGATCTCTTTCCTGGGTAACCTGCGCAGCAGCCTGACCTATCTCGATGCGCATATCGAACTGGCCCAGAACGAGCTGTTGAATGCGGGCCAGCCCTTGCCGGAAGTAGTGGCACTGGAAGGCAAATTACAGGGCCAGCAAGCCTCCCTGGATGCGCTGAGCGGGGTAGAATCCTCTATCCAGGCAGCCCGGTATGACTGGCCCGCCCTGATGCAAGCGATGGGGGATTATGATGCGTCGCGGCTGAACCTGGCTTCGTTCAAACAGGAGGGGCGGCGAATTACGCTGAATGGTACCGCCGCCGACGACCTGGCCGTCGTGACGTATGCGCGCAGCCTGGAGGCTTCCGGGCTATTCACGCGGGTCGTGATTCAGTCCATCAAGGTGATCAACGCGCCGTTTACTGGTATGCAGGGAGAAGATGCCACCGGCGGGAGCGTGCCGGTCACACATACTCCCACCGCAACGGCCGCGCCGGGGGATGCCTACGAGTCGGACAACGTGGACCCGAAGAGCATCTTCCCTGGGCAGCCGCAATCGCACACCTTCTGGCCAGATGGCGACATCGATCGGGTCAAGCTGCTGGCCAAAGCCGGACGGTATTACCGAATCTCCACGTCGAAACTGGCTTCCGGGGTAGATACGCTGGTGGCGGTGAGCATTGGCGGCCACCTCTATAGCGGCGATGACCGACAGCCGGGCGACCTATCGACGGAGGTGGTGTTTCGCGCGGAGGGGAGTCAGGACGTAGAGGCCCTGATCGAAGTGACCAATCGGGGAGAGTATGGGGCGGACAAAAGCTATCAGTTGGCCGTTGACGAGGTAATTCCCACGCCCACCGCGGTGCCTACCATGATACCGACGCACGTCCCGCCCACCGCAACGCACATCCCACCGACGGTGTTTGTGCCTACGGCGACTCACAGGCCGACGGCTACCTTTGTGCCAACTGCCGCGCCCACCCAGATCGTTCTACCGACGGCGACGATGGCTCCGACAGCGACGAGCATACCGACGGCTACGCCCACCTTTGACCTGCGCGACCGGTACGAACCGGATGAGCATACCCCCTCGGAAATAGCCCTTGGAGAGACGCAGGCCCACACTTTTTATCCCTCCAATGATATAGATCGGGTCCGGTTCATTGCCAGCGGGGCGGCAGACGCGCCCACCACCTATCGCGTCCGCACGTCTGGTCTGGCCCCAGGGGTGGACACGATTTTGTTTGTCCTGGCGGGATCGAGCAGCTATGTGAACAACGACTGCCAGGAAGGTGACTTGGCGTCCGAAGTGAACTTCCAGGTTGGCGCAGGAGAAACGCTGGACGTTCTGGTGGAGGTCTTTAACAATCGGGAGAGCTATGGCCCGGCGCAGGGGTATCGGCTAAGTGTGGAAGTAGTAGCGGCGGAGCCGGCGGCCGAGCCTACGACCGAGGCTGAGAACAGGACTGCCGGGCAGCGCCGGGCGCCGGGGCTGGCCTCGGTGCGCTACCCAGCGCGGGCAAGCAACTCTGCCGTAATTTCCCTTCAGGGACAAACTGGCACCGAGGCGAATACGTCGGGCCAGGTGGCGAAATCTGTCGAGTTTGTTATCATACTGGAACCAAGATCATGATCTCTACTGCACCGTTGCAAGCACTGGTTCGACTACTACCCAAGGGGAAGGCGCTATCTCGCCTATTGGGGATAGTGGCGGTTGTCCTGGTGGGGTTAGGTTGCCTGTTGTTCGTCATGCTGGTTGTGCTGCCCGACGTGAGGGCAATGGACGCAAAGGTCGCCGCGTTGACAGCAGTCCGGACAGACCTGGTGGCTGCGGAAGAGGAGCGTGAGCAAACGCTGGAGCAGTTGCAGATTACGGCAGCCAAGGTGACAGACGCGCTGGCGGAGAAGCAGGGCATCTTTATGAGCAAGGCCCAGGCTTCGACTGCTGTGGACAGGCTCTATCTGTATGCCAGCCTTATTGGGGTGGAGATCAGCGACTTGCAGAGTATGCCCAATCCAAAACCGGCCAAGGGCCTCGACTATGAGGCGGAAGCCTTTCGGGTGAGGGCGCAAGGCAATCTGCCCGGCTTGATGGCTTTTATCGGACAGATAGAGGAAACGAGGGCCTACAAGGCGTACGTGCTAACGAACGTCCAGGTGGCAGAGGCAGGCAAAGCCGGAGGGCATGTTTTGACGATGGATGTCACACTGTATACGCACGCAAGCGCCACTGGCGAGCCGTTGATTGGGCTGGCGTCGGCGGGTGCAGTGGTTACCCCACCATCTGCCTCCACGGCGGGGCCGCAGGAGGTGGCCCCATCTGCTCCGCAGACCGCACCGCAAACTGCGCCGCAGACTGCGCCCACGGCGCATCCCTATCTGGTCAAGCCCGCTGACTGGCCTGCCGACTGGGCGTGGCCTCCTGAGACGCAGGACGCGGCAGGGGCGGAAGGATCGCTGTACACGGTAGTGCAGGGGGACACGCTATCTGCCATTGCGGAGCGGTTCAACACTACCCTCGGCACGCTGATAGACCTGAACCAGCTTACGGACACGCATATCGAGGCCGGTCAGCAGTTGCGCGTGCACTGATAGGGTGCTCGTGGATTTCCCCGCAGGGAATCAGAGGGAGACATCCGGACGGGGCGTGATATCCGGATGGGGGAGGGCCGCCGCAATCTCGGCCAGCGTGCGGCCAGCTTCCGGGTGGCGGAAGGCAGGCTCCAGGTCGGCCAGGGGGCGGGCAATATGGGCGTGTCTGAGCAGGTTCGGGTCGGGGATATGCCGACCATCCAGGTCGAGCACCTGACTCCCGAACAGAATAATGTCCAGGTCGATTGTGCGGGGCGCGAACTTGCCCTGGCGTTCTCTCCCCAATTCCTCCTCAATGGGACGTAGCGTGCGGCTCTTGAGCGTGGTTGCGTCCAGGTCCGTTTCGATCAGTACCGCCGCGTTGAGAAAGTTGGGCTGCCCTGCCGTTGGCGCCCCATCCGGGCCAATGGGTCGCGTCTCATAGACCGGGGAAACGGCCAGCACCCGGCAGCGGGACCGCAACTGCTCCACAGCCTGTTTGAGGTGCAGCTCCGGGCGGATGTTGGATCCCAGGCTGAGGAAGACGCGGGTCACCGCGCTGCATCCTCGCGCAGGCGCTGAATCTCGATGCCCACCGAACGCGCAAAGCGCACCGCGCCGGGTTTTTCCACGCGCACGCGCACCTGCTCCACGCGCGCATCTTGCAGGCAGAGGTGGGCGATAGCCTCGGCCAGCGCCTCGACCAGACAATAGCTGGACTGCTCAGCCAGGGCGATGACCTGATGGGCCAGCGTGCCATAGTTCACGGCATCCTCCAGATTGTCCGACGCTCCGGCGGCTCGCGTGTCCACATCCAGCGCCACGTTGATGAGCACGTCCTGACGATGCTCGCGCTCGTCAGGGTTTACCCCAATGATGGTGCGCACGAGCAAGTCGCGGATGAAAACCTGATCGACCATACTCCCCCTTTAGAGATGCTCCCCACCGGTGACAAACAGCACCTCGCCAGTAACGAAATCCGAGTCCAGCAAATAGAGCGCGGCCTTGGCGACCTCGTCCGGCGATCCGGTATGCTTGACGGGAATTTTCTGGGCGAGCCGGGCAAAGTACTCCTGTGCGCCCTCCTCGGTGCTAGTTTCGGGCGGCGGGAGGATAGCGCCGGGGGCGATGGCGTTGACCTGCACGTTGGGGGCCAGCGCCAGGGCCATGCTCTTGGTCAGCGCTACCAGTCCGGCCTTGGCCGCCGTATAGGCCATGTGGGCCACGCCGGGGCGCATGGCCCGCCAGTCGGCGATATTGATGATGTGGGCGCGCTGGTCGGGCTGGAGTTGGCGGGCAAATGCCTGACACAGAAAGAAAGGCGCTTTCAGGTTGATGGCCAGGTGATCGTCCCAGTCGGCCTCGGTAGTGTCCAGAACCGTGCCACGCCGAAAGATGGCCGCCGAGTTGATCAGGATGTCCACGTGCCCAAAGGCTTTGACGCCTTTGGTGATGAGTCGTTCGGGGGTGGCGGGGTCGCGCAGGTCGCCCCCGATGGCTACTGCGCGGGGGTGAGACGCGTTCTCCAGCCCTTCGATCAACGCGACCACTTCGCGAGCCTCTTGATCGGAGGTGTTATAGTGTACCAGCACGTTTGCGCCATGCTGCGCTACGGCCAGGGCCAGGGCGCGCCCGATGCGCACCCCAGCCCCGGTGATGAGGGCCACTTTTCCCGTAAGGTTCATTCGTTCTCCCTTGATACCCTGCATGGTCTATCCCGGTGATGGCAGGAGCTGGGGTGCGTCAGAGATCCAGTTCTCTTGCCGTCGGGATTGCCTCCCCGGTTGGCTCGCGGAGCCATTCTATCGTGAGGAGCGTGCCTCCTACGCGCACGATCTCTTCCACAGCGAGCTCGGCATCATGGATCTTGACGTTCACTGCACGGCTGGCGTCGATGAGCGGGTACATATGGAAACCCTTGTCCGCGGCGTCTACGGAAGACCACTTTACGCAGTAGTCGAGCGCCAGCCCGCAGATGTACACATGCGCCACGCTGTATTCCCTGAGCAAATCCTCCAGGTAGCGTCCCTGTTCGTCTCGCGCGTGGAACCCCGAATAGGCATCTTCGTTGGGGTCCATTCCTTTGGAGAGGATAATCGCCTCCTGGGGGATATGCATGTCCTGGTGAAAGGCCGCCCCCCAGGTGCCCTGCACGCAATGAGGCGGCCAGGGACCGCCCTGCGCGATAAAGTGGATGGTTTTGGGGGGATGCCAGTCCCGCGTATAAAAGATGGGGTGGGGATGTTCCTCGAACAGTCGGACGTACTCGTTCACGCGCGGGATGATCGTATCCCCTTCAACCACGCCCAGTGCGCCGCCCGGCATGAAATCGTTCTGCATATCCACGACCAACAGGGCACTATTCGCTTTGATCATTGGCTGCACCTCCTCTGTGCGTCGGCCAGGATGGCACGTGCCCAAGTAACGCGCCATCCTGACACGCGTGCTCTGTCAATTTCCATTATACAGCATTCTCTCGCTGGGCGTTACCCTGTCCAGGCCGTACCGCTTCCTGTGCATAGCGAAAGGTGGCGGCCAGCGGGCCACCGCCGGGCACCAGGTCGGGCTGCACGGCATAGACGGTGCCATCGTTGAGAAAGGTGTGGGCGGCGGCGAATTCGAGCAGGTCCTCGTCGCCGGGTTGGCGTTCGTCGTGGAGATAGACCTCATAGCTATCCGGGTTCATCTTGCCCCAGCGGTGCAGCTTGAGGGGCACAAAGATGGTATCTACTCGCCCAAAGAAGGCTGCCCGCACGATTTCTCCGATGTCGGCTGAGGCAAGGCCCTCGTCGCGGCCAAAGAACTCGCGATACTGGTTGGCCGCCTCTTCGCGGGCGCGCTCCAGGCGGGGCTGCATGATCTCCCAGGCTTTTTGATGCAGCTCTTCGGGCCGCATATTTTCCGGGTTGCCCACAACTTCCTGGTCTACCAGTTTGTCATATTCGCTGGCCTCCCGATAGATGGGCATCAGGTAGTCCACACCGGCGAGGACCATTGGCACGCCGTCCGTCCTCCCACCTGCGCCATCCTCTCCGATCACCTCGCGGAGGCCATCATCCAGCTTCTCAAAGTAGCGCAAGATGTGGTCCTTGTGTTCCTCCATCGTGTCGCTGCCCTGTCCATGAAAGACCGCCCGCTGGCCGATGACCATACCCGTCTTGGAAGTGGGATGCCAGCGCGAGATAACCTCGGGATCCTCAAAGTTCAAGGCTTCGGCCAGGCTTTGGGGGACATCGTGCAGGTCCACCTGACCCACGCTGTAGTGCGTGGCTAGAAGCAGGCGGACATCTTTTTGGCTCAGGGCCAGGATGTAAAAACTGCCGTCCCCACTGAGCAGGGGCAGGATTGGCTTGAGATAGAACTGATCGCTGACCAGGTGGAACTGCTCAAACTCCAGAGGCAGCCGATAGGGGAGAAAGATGTCGTTGGATAAAAAGATCGCCAGCCCATCGCTCTGATGCTGCCAGTAGCTGTTCTCCAGTACCAGCTCCTGGGCCGGTTTGAGGAATTCGTCAATGCTGTGGGTGTCAAAATCCCTCTCGCGGAGTTCCTTCTCTATTTCGTTCAGGAGGTTCTTCAGGCGAATGGGGTTCTGTAGCACTTCGGGTCCGACCCGATTAGTGGGCATAAAGATCGACACGCACGGTCCGTCGTGATGTCGGATGAGTTGCTTGATCTCGGATTTGGATACCAGACTCACAGGGATTCTCCTTTCCCGGTAATCATCCCATCACTGGCCGCGAATAGCGGCGCGCTCAGGGGCGTTCCCATGGCTTGGCCAACTTTTCACGGCGACTGCGGATCTGGCGCTCTACTGCGCGCAGCGCCCCGCGCAGTGCCGATTCGGGGTTATCTCCCTTTTCGTGGCCCACCACGTTGTCGGGCCGCATATAGACCACGATGCGGGCCTCGTAGATAAACGGGGTTTCCCGATGGGCGGGTCTTTCCACGGCGGCAGCCGCTCCAATCATATCGGTATGCCCTTCGGCCAGTTCCAAGAGATGATCTCGCGTGTCATCCTTGAGATAGTCTTCGACTACTGTGTCTTCGCCGGTATAGAATTCCCAATCAAACTCGTTGTCCATCTTTTCTCCTTTGTAGCGTGTGATCTCTTGATAGGGCAGCTACGTGGGCTTCTGGGCGGTCAAGACTGCGCGGACACTGCGCGTTGATAATGGCTTGTAGCTCCAGCGCATTGGCTACTGCGTAGCCTGCCTGGTCGTTATCAAAGTAGCAGTAGGCTGTGAAGCCCGCTTGCTCCCAGGCGCACAGATCATCGGCCCATTGCCGCAACTCCTGGTGCGTGTAGCTCCCCTGATAGGGTCCATCAGGACCGTGTAACCTGACATATGCCAGATCGCCGATCACCTGCTTGGGCGACAGCGTGTCGCCGAACTCGTAAATGCAAAAGCTAACCCGATGTTCTGCCAGGGCTGCGTACACCTGCGGATCGAACCAGGTCGTGTTGCGAAACTCGAATGCGTACTGGTGATTGGATGGTAGAGCCTGCAGGAAAGAGCGCAGACGTTCTACGTTCCGATTCCATCTGCCCGGCAACTGGAACAGGATAGGCCCCAGCTTCTCCCCGAGCAGGTCGATTCGGTCGAACATCCGGGCCAGCGGCTCCTGCGGGTCCTTGAGATGCTTCAGGTGCGTGATGTAGCGGCTGGCTTTGACGGCGAATGAGAAGCCCGCCGGGACGGCATCTCGCCAGCCGATGACCGTCTCGTGCGCGGGCAGCCCGTAGAACGTGCTGTTGATCTCTACTGAGCACAGGCGCGCGCCGTCCTGGGCATGGCTGGCATAGAAGGGCAGCATGTCTGTCTGTCGAAGGTTCGGCGGGTAGAATGGTCCCTTCCAGTGTTTGTAGAGCCAGCCTGATGTGCCGATCCAAATCACTAGGCCCTCTGACGCAGGGGGACCTGCACGACCACGTGTTGTGGCTTGCCGCGCACAAAGGCCTGGATGTTGTCCACTGTCGTGTCGAGGATGCGTTGCACGGCCTCGTTGGTATTAAAGGCGCTATGGGGGGTGATGACGACGTTGCGCATACGCAGCAACATGTGCCCGGCCAGCAGTTCTTCCAGTTCATGCCGCTCGCGGTAACCGGAGCGGAGCAACTCGGCTTCCTCGTGGATGGTTGGCTCGTCGGGCAGTACGTCCAGGCCCGCCGCGCTCACCTTGCCGCGACCGAGCGCCTGCACCAGGGAGCGCACATCTATCAGGTCGCCCCGGGCGGTGTTGATCAGCACTACCCCGTCCTTCATCTGGCTGAACTGCTCTTCCGAGAGCATGTGATAGGTCTTGGGGTTGGACGGGACGTGCAGCGTGATAATATCCGACGTTGATAGCAGTTCGTCCATGCTCACGTAGCGAAAGCCGAACCGTCTGGTCAGTTCCTCGTTTTGGCGCACGTCAAAGGCGACTATGTCCATGCCAAAGCCGTTGGCGATGCGGATCACGCATTGGCCGATGCTGCCCGTGCCGACAACGCCCAGCCGCTTGCCCTCCAGGTCAAACCCGCGCAAGCCCTGAAGGGAGAAATCGCCGCGCCTTGTCCGGTCAACGGCGTCTATCATCTTGTGGCTGATGCTCAGGAGCAGGGCGAACACGTGCTCGGCTACGGTGTTATCCCCATAGGTCGGCACGTTGCTGACCATGATGCCGCGCTCTTGGCAATAGGCGGTGTCAATATGATCAAAGCCAGTGGAGCGGGTCGCGACGAGTTCCAGATGATCGAACTGCTCCAGGACATGCTTGCTCAAGTCGGAATAGATGAACGTAGAGACGATATCCACGTCTGTATAGTCCACCACGTTTCTGGCGGTCAGCGTTTCGTTACTAAAGACCAGGTCGTGTCTATCCTGCAAGCTCTGGAAGGCGCCACGTTCCCAGTCCTCTACTTCAAATACTGCTATCTTCATTCACTCTTCCTTTCCGAAACACGGCTCATGTAGATGGCACGCGCTGCCCCGTTGCGGGCGTTCTGGTTGCCCATGCCTGATGCCTGATGGCTTCACGGAAGCCCGAATCCGGCAGCGCCAGCCACGATAGAGTCATAGCACCTTCTCGCACAGCCGATCTTGGCTACGCGAGAGGTAACCTACGGCAGATTCACTTTTTCCCGATAAAACTCGACCTGCCCGTTGACAATCATCAGGGGAACGCGACGCTCCTCGATCCAGGGGTACTTTTGCTGGAACTCGCGATACTCGTCATTGGAGACGACGACAGCCTTCATCTGTTCGGCGATCTTGAGCACGAAATAATCGGCGTCGGTATCCGCCGGTGCCTGGCGTACGATCTGCTCATCTATCAGGTGTTCGAGTTGTTCGGGATCGTCTACCTGGTGTCTGGTACTGGCATCCACGATGATAATGGGCTGGTAGCCCCTTTCCTCCAACGCCTCGCGCACGGCGGTGATGTTGGACACTTTGGGCTGCCCCTTGTCTGACTGCTCGATATAGGCGACATTGCCGCCATCTACGATTGCCACTTTTCTGGGACTCATCGCTCTCTCCTGTCAGGGGTGTCTCCCCGTTGTTGTCTGGGCTGCCTCCTGGCGAATGCCCCGGCTGATCCTGCTCGTCCGCCACCCTGATAGTGGCCCGGCGGGAGGGCTATAGATGCCATCACTCACTGCGATAAGCCTGCCGCTTCCTGCACGCTCGATACCGCATGCGTCTGCTCGAACAGGCGCTCCCACGGATCGGATTGGTGTTCCATCCGTTGAAGGATGTTGCCCATCCGGTAGGTTTGCGCATGCAGGGTCTCGTCCTCCAATTCGTCCCAGTCTATCGGAGTGGCGACGGGTGCGCCCGGTTTGGCGCGCACCGCATAGGGCGCCACCGAGTTCTGGGCGTACGCGTTGCGCAGATAGTCTAAAAAGAGCCGACCATGCCGCTCGCTTTCCCTGATCTCCGTGGTCAGCCGGTCGGGATACCTGTCGGCCAACTGCCTGGCTACGGCCTGTGCGAAGGCGCGGCTTGCGTCGAAATCGGCGCTGCGGTCGAGGGGCACCACGACATGCAGTCCCCGCGAGCCGGAGGTCATCACGAATGAGATCATGCCGATGTCTTGCAGCAAGGCCCGCAAGGCGCGCGCGGCAAACCGGGCAGGCGCGAAATCGCTATCCGGCGGGTCCAGGTCAAAGATCAACTTGTCCGGATAGTTCAGCCTGTCCGTGCGGCTGAGCCAGATGTGGGGTGTGATGCAGGCCCAATCCACCAGGTAGACCAGCGTCGCCACGTTGTTGCAGACCAGTTGATACTGGCGGTTTCCCTGGCCCTTGACCTCCACGGCCACCCGGCTCACCCAATCCGGGAGATGATCTCTGCCGGGCGGCCCTACCTCCTTTTGGTAAAAGCCCGGCGCGTCGATACCGTTCGGGAAACGCTGCAAGGTAAGGGGCCGCCCCTGAAGATACGGGAGCATGGTCTCCCCGATGCGCGCATAGTATTCGGCCAGGTCTTGCTTGGTGATGTTATCTTGCGGGAACAGTAGCCTGGCAGGATGCGAGATTTCGACGTGACGGTTCTCTACCTGGATTCTGTGGCTCACTCTGCCTCCATCACACCGGGCAAGGTGGCTGGCTCGTGCCCATCGGGTTCGATGCGTTGTACTTGGTGGGGCGCACGCTACACCTGGCAAGGTGCTATTTGCCTCTTCCGCTGCTAGCCTTTCCCCTGGGAGACCGCCACCGCTTCCCTGACCATCTGGGAGGCGTATCCCCATTCATTGTCGTACCAGCTCATCAACTTGACGAGGTCCTTGTCCACCACCATCGTCATTTCCAGGTCCACCAGGGAAGCCAGCGGCACCTGGATGATGTCGGAGGAGACCAGCGGCTCGTTGGTGACTCCTAGCACGCCCTTGTACCTGTCTGATTCGGCCTCTTCACGGAAAATCTGGTTGACTTCCTCGACGGTTGTCTCGCGGCTCGTCAGGAAGACGAGGTCGGAAATGGAGCCGCAAATAACCGGCGCGCGCACAGCCACCCCGTTGAACAGCCCCTCGTACTGGGGCAGCGCGCGCGTGGTCGCGATGGCCGCGCCGGTGGAGGTGGGCACCAGGTTGGATGCCCCGGCCCTGCCCCGCCGGATGGACTTGCTGGGGCCATCCACCAGGGATTGGCTGGAGGTATAGGCGTGGACGGCGGTCAGCATGGCCTTTTTGATGCCGATTCTCCGCCCCATGATCTCGGTGATGGGAGTGATGCAGTTGGTGGTGCAACTGGCGCAGGACAACATGCGCACCGACGGGTCGCCGACGCGGTTAACCCCGTACACGACGGTGGGAATATCGCCGCTCTTGCTGGGGGCGGACAGGATGGCGTATTGGGCGCCAGCCTCAAGATGCTTCTGCAGATCTTGTTTTTGGGTAAAAACGCCGCTACATTCCATCACGATGTCGATGCCCATCTCACCCCAGGGAAGCTCGGCGGGATTTTTCTCGTTGAATACCCGGTATTTCTGGCCAGCGACGACCAGGTCGTCCCCTTCGACGGCTACCTGTTTTTCATACCTGCCGTAGACCGAGTCGTACGCCAGCAGATAGGCGAGACTGGACGCAGGTACGACGTCGTTGACGGCGACCAGTTCCAGTTCGGGGGTGTTGAGGATAATCTTGAAAACGGCCCTGCCAATTCTTCCCAATCCATTGATTGCTACCTTTGCCAAGGCTTGCCTCCTTGTCACTACCTAACCGTGCTACTCCATTCCGTCTGCCAGCCGAACTGCCTGACCAATACTACCACCCGAAAGTGTCACGCGGGGGCAGTTTGCTCCTCGGCGAGTTCTTCCAGCGACCGCCCTGTCAGGGCCGAATCTGAGTCCTGGATGATCTCCTGGTCAGGCTCAGCATCCGGCGAAGCTGCCTCATCCTTCGTTTTAATCAGCAACCAACGAGGCTCTTCCTGGTCCGTACGGATGAGCGCAAAGCCCCCCTGGAGCTTTTTCCCATCCATCCACACCTCGACCTTGCCCTCCTCCATCGCCTCAGACATAGACACCTTGCACCTTCTTTCCCGGCGATTTGCGCCGTGGTGTCTGGTTTTCCCATTGATTCCCGTCCCGCGCTTGCTCCGAATGGGGGCAGATGCTCACCGCGATTGCGAATGCCCATAGTGCTTGTAGAGGCGAATCTCCTCCTGGTGGGTGATTGGCGACGCGGGATCGTGTTCAGGGCTGGTCCTGATCTCTTCTCTGGTCAGTCTTGTACGCACCTCCGATTCGGCCCAACGGATGCGCTCGATCCATTCGGGCGCAATCAACACTTTTCTGCCCGGCAGCCAGTCTTTTGTATCGACCAACAGGTAGCGGATGGTCCAGCGTTCTTCGTCGATGTAGAAATCGTCCACATGGCCGATGCGCCCGTCGGTGGCGTGAAGGTGATAGCCCTCCAACTCCCGAGTGCTCTGCAGGTGGGGGTCTGCTCCCTGGTCCCTGGTCCGATGCTTCGGGGGCGTCTCTGCGGGCGGGTAGGTGGGGTAGACCCCGATGACGGGCTGCCCCGGTATGGCCATGTTGCCCCAATAAATAGGCAGCGGCCAGCCATAGTAGCTATGCAGGTCCAGCATGTGTTGGCGAGAGACCGGCCTTTTGAGGTCGATGTCCGGGCTGTTTTGGATTTGCTTCTTGGTCAGGGAGACGGTGATAGACCGCTCGCCTGTGATGGGGCGGCCCAGAGCGGTTGCTGCCAGCAATACCTGTCGGCCAAGCAGCCAGGGGCCGGTGTCTACGACCATGTATTCGATCGTCCAGCGCTGATCCTCAAAGTAGAAATCGCTGACGTGACCGATGGCCCCATCTGTGCCCTGAACTGCATAGCCGCGCAATTCCCCTGTAGTCCAGGTGATATCGCGGCGCTGCCGAACTGGCCGATCGGTATCGCGGCGATGGCGCGGGTCTTGCTCTGCGGTTCGATAGCCAGGCTTGGGCACTGGCATGTTCGCCTCCTCTGGTTCAGTCCTTCCCCAAACTGGCCGACAGGATCGGGCAACCGTGATGTGGCCTATGGCGCATGGCATGCAGCGCATGTTACACGGCGCATGGAAGGGAAGGCGAAAGCGGCCCCTGGGCTTGGGACGGAGGAGGCATGTTGCCTGGTGAGGAGATGAGCGTTCTTGGTCGGTAGCAATCACGAACGGGCATGGCAATCGGCGCGGCCACTGGTCCGCAAGCTGGATGGGGATGAATGGGGTAAAGCGAGGTTGAATGATGAGTATAGATGAACAATGCAGATTATATCGCGGTTTCCACTACGCGTCAATGCCAGGAGCGCGGCGCCCGTTGATAGATGGCCTACAGGCCCCAGGGATAAGTGTCGGGCGGTGTGGTTTTCACGGGAGTAATATGCAGGGGGTGCAGGGCCTGTGTCTCGTCTATGTGCAGCAGGGCGTCATAGCGTTCGGGCAGCACCGTTGGCACGTAATTCCCAAGGCTTTCCCAGCGGGGATCGTAGACTACCCCGATGGCCCGGTGCCCCCGTTCCTGAAATGCTTCTGCGCTATGCACATGGTTCAAGACTATTAGCTTGTCGCGCAGATCACCACGATGCAGGATATCCTCCCAGGTATCCTCCCTTGCAGGCGGGACATCCATGCGCTGCATGGGCGCGCCCCACTCCTTTCCGGCAATGACCGTGCCGCGATGGGAGGAAAAACCTACCAGCACCACATCGTCCGCCCGGTGCTGCTCTCGTGCAAGCTGGCCGATGTTGACCATCCCCTCTCGCGCCATGTCCGTGGCGCGGGCGTCGCCTATGTGCGTATTGTGCGCCCAGACGATGCCCTTGGCTTCGGGGCCGTGTAGTTGCATCAGGCGGCCCAGGGTTTCCATCATGTGTGTGTCGCGGATGTTCCAGGTTTCAGTTCCACCGTGCACCATCGCGCGGTAGTAGCGCTCGGCGTCTACTGCGACCAGCGCGTTTTGCTCGGCGCTGAAGGCGGATTCGTCATCGTCTGGGAAAGGTTGCACCTCGTGGCGTATCCGGGCTAACAACCTGATCACTTCTTCCTCGCAGCTTTCAGGGACGAACGCGGTGAACTGGGCGTATTGCTCCGGGCTGGTATTGTATGGCTCAAAGCACCCGTACGCTCGCCTGGCAGCCTGCACCAGGTCGGGGTAGTTCTGCTGTAGATAGTCAATGATGGCTTGCATCGATTCCCACAGACTATAGACGTCCAGTCCATAGAAGCCGATCTTGTCCTGGCACACCTCATTGTGCTCGCGCAACCATTCGGCCAGCGCGACGATCTCCCAGTTGGCCCACATCCAGGTGGGCCATCTTTCAAAGGCGTGTAGGACGTCGTATGCCTGCCCGGCTGCCCGGTCATACCCCTTGATATATCGGTTGACGCGGTAGCAATCCGGCCAGTCTCCCTCTACAGCGATGAACGAGAAACCCTTCTCCAGTATCAACCGCTGGGAGAGGACGTTGCGCCATGTATAGAACTCGGAAGTACCATGCGAAGCTTCTCCTAACAGGACGTATTGGGCGCTCCCGATACGCTCCATCAGAGGGTCCAGATCGTCTGCAATCACCAGCTTGTAGGCCAAGTCGTCCATCTGCTCAACGAGTGTTGCGGTGGCCTGCTCTATCACCCCAACTCTACGCACGCTAGATCACTCTCTCCTCGCTCGGGCGGCCTCGCTGTAAAAAGAGGCCCGTTATTCCATTCGGTATACCTGCAATCGGCGTCTAGCTCTCTTTGGGTGTTCCCAGGTAATGCTGGAACCACTCTCGCGCCAGACGCGCAGCCTCTTCCAGCGTCCCTGGTTCCTCAAACAGGTGACTGGCCCCCGGCACGATCTCCAGCCTGTTTTTGGTGCGCATCTGGTGCATCGCTTGCTGGTTCAGTTCGATCACCGGAAAGTCATTCCCGCCCACGATCAGGAGGGTAGGGGCCTGCACCTTGGGCAGGGCTGGCCCGGCCAAATCGGGGCGCCCGCCGCGCGAGACGATGGCATCGATGTCGTCCGTTTTCTGGGTAGCCGCAATGAGCGCCGCGGCAGCCCCAGTGCTGGAGCCGAAATAGCCAATGTTCAGGTCTCGGGTGTCCTCATTTTGCAGCAGCCAGTCGGTAGCGCCCACCAACCTGCCTGCCAGCAGGTTGATGTCAAAGCGTAGCTCTCTGGTCCACTGGTCGATCTCCTCTTCCTCAGAAGTAAGCAAGTCGAAAAGCAGAGTTGCCAGTCCGCCCTTGACGAGGACATCGGCCACGAACTGGTTGCGAGGGCTAAAGCGGCTACTGCCGCTCCCGTGCGCAAAGAGCACGATTCCGGTCGCCTTGGGGGGGATGGTCAGGTTGCCTTCCAGAGTGACCTGGCCGGTATTCACCTGTACTTGTTTCTCTTCTCGAACTCGTTCCATGATCTCTCTCCTTGTTAGCCTATCAATCTTGAGCTGCCTTCTGCGTACTGAACTCCCGCGCGCGTTCCAGCAGGGCGCGCACCTGATCGTCCGTGAGCTGGGAAAAGTCTCGATACCAGGCACCTACGCCGAAAAAGGGGGTGGGGGTCTCCAGGCAGATTATCTCGTCCACCTCTGGCTCCAGGGACTTACAGGTATCGGGAGCCGCTACCGGCACCGCCACGACGACCTTGGCGGGGTCCTGCAGGTGCACGGCGGTCACGGCAGCGCGCATGCTTGCACCCGTCGCCAGCCCATCATCGATGAGGATAGCGATGCGCCCGCGCACATCGAGGGCGGGGTGATCGCCACGGTAAGTGCGTTCGCGCCTTGCCAGCTCGCGCTGCTCTTGCGCGGCCACCGCCTCCAGCGTCTCCTCCGAGATACCCAACGTCCTCACCACCCCCGGATTTACCACGCGCACGTCGCCCGTGGCGATGGCCCCCATTGCCAGCTCTTCATGGCCTGGCACGCCGAGTTTGCGCACTAGAAAAACATCCAGCGGGGCGTGGAGTTGCCTGGCCACTTCAAAGGCCACGGGTACGCCGCCGCGTGGCAGAGCCAGCACGACCACGTCCGAGCGGTTGCCATAGTCTGCCATCAACCGCCGGGCCAGCCTTTGCCCCGCGTCTACGCGATCCTGGAAAAATGCCATTCCTTACCTCCTTTTCCCCTCTAGTCATCGGCCTCTGGCTGCGTTCCAGGGTCAGCGGATGAGTTCGGCCACGGGCCGATTGTAGTGAACCTGGTTGATCACCCGGGCAAACCGTTCGGCCAGGCTGCACACTGATAGGAATGGCAGATCCAGGAACGCAGGCGTTTGTGGGACGGTGTCCGTTACGAGCACCCGACGCAGGTGATAGTCCTGATGAAGGCGTAGTAGCCGCTCCAGGGCCTTGTCCATGCATAGGTTATGGGAAACGCCGATATATACCTCCTGGATATCGTGCCCTTGCACCAACCGCTCGATGACGGCATAGAGCGTGCCCCCTGTGCTGATCATGTCATCCAGTACGATGGCGACCCGCGCATTGGTCAGGTCTCCGGCGACTTCCGAGATGACGGTTTCCTCTGGCCGGGGGCGATGTTTGGAGGCCACTGCCGAACGGAGGCCGAGGGCGTGGCTGAAATGCAGCACAAACTCGGCGGCCCCGGCGTCGGGGGCAACGGCGACCACATCGTCCCGTCCTTGAAAAGCCTGGAACTCGTCGATGAACAGGGGGAGCGGTTCCAGTGCGTCCACGGGCACGCTGCCATAGAAGCCGTGAATTTGTGGCGTGTGTGGCGCCCAGGTGACGAGCCGGTCAATGCCCGCGCTGATCGCCAGGTCGGCCATCAGCTTGGCGGTGGTTGGTTCCCGTTTATAGCGAGTCGGTTTGTCCTGCCGGGCGTAGGCCAGATACGGCAGGATCGCGCAGATATGGTTGGCCCCCCACTCGCGGAAGGCTCTGGCGGCGATCAGGAACGCCATCATATTCTGGTCGACGCTGCGTTCGGCGGTGGGGTCGTAGAGGCTCTGGAAGAGATGCACGTCATAGCCGTTCACGTCGCTATCCAGCCGGACGCAGGTCTCCGAATCGGAAAACTGAAAGTCCACATCCTCCAGATGAGTTACCTCATCCGTTGCGCCCGCGTCGGCGAGCAACTGTCGGTAACGTTGAACGACGCGGCTGGCCAGGTGGGAGCCAGAACGACAACTGGCAATGAGCAGTTTGCCGCGCGCAGACTCGGTGGTGTGCGCTGGCTCATGGGCCACCCATTCCGACGTATAGAAGGCTGTACTCGCAATCTCTTTTTCCCTGATCACAATCGCTCCTCATCTCATTCCATTGCCGAGGCCACTAGCTTTTCCTTTAGCTTCCATAACCGCTCTGTCAGGGAGACATGGTAGATGTGCGGGTTCAGCAGCCGCTTGATGCCGGGGTACAGGCGCTCCATATCGGCCTTGCGCAGCGCGCGCATTTCCTCGATAGGGGGCGGGGGCGTGACGAGCTTGCCTTCTTGCAGTACATCCACCAATAGCGGCTCGATGCCCGAAATCTCGTTGCGCGCCAGCTCTCGGTAGATGGCGATCTTGGTGGGGTGATGCAGTAGAATGCGCTCCATCTCCTCCGGTTTCTCATCGGCCAGGCTGAGCAAGTCGGCTGTGGCCTCGCCCCGCTTGTCATAAATGCGACAGACGCGTTTTTCTCCGGGGGTTGGCGTTTTGGCGGGCGTATCCGATACCTTGATGGCAGGCCGCCACTCGTTGCCCTCTTGCACGGCGACCAGCTTGTAGACGCCGTCCAGGGCCGAATCCCCCTGGGAGGTAATCAGCCGGGTGCCGACACCAAAGACCAGGCGGTCAATGAGTTCATCCGCGTCGAGGCCATAGCGCGGCGCTTCCAGTTCGATCTGGTCGATGATCTGCATGATCACCAACTCATCCAGGTCGCTCGACAGGACGATGCTGGTCTCGGCGAAACCCGCGTCGTTCAGCATTTTGGCTGCCTGGATGCTGAGATAAGCCAGGTCTCCCGAGTCCAGCCGTATGCCCATCGGGTTATGCCCTTTGCGTTTCAATTCCTCAAAGACGGTGATGGCGTTGGGCACGCCGCTTTCCAGCGTGTTGATAGTATCCACCAACAACAGGCAATCATCGGGATAGATGTCCGCATAGGCCCGGAAGGCGCCCAGCTCGCCTTCCCCCAGGGCCATGAACAACTGCACCATACTATGGGCGTGGGTCCCCTTGGGCGGGTATCCCAGCACATGGGAAATCCCTACGTTAGAGGTGAAATCGGCCCCGCCGATAAGCGCGGCCCGCGCCCCGGCATTGGCGGCCTCGTTTTGCGCCCGACGCAAGCCGAATTCCAGCACTGGCCGATGGCGCCCGCTCTCCCGGATGCGCGCGGCCCTGGTCGCGATGAGCGTTTGAAAATTGAGGTGATTCAGCAGTGAGCTTTCCAGGATTTGGGCCATCGCCAGCGGTCCCTGGACGATCGTTAGGGGCTCGTTGGGATGGACCACTCGTCCCTCCGGGATGGCAGACATGGTGATGCTTTCAAAGGAGCCGTTCTGGCGGAGCCACTGCAAGAAATCCTCCCCAAAGACCGGCTCGCCCGTCCTCCCCTTCTGGCTGCGCAGATAAGCGATGTCCTCCTCGCGGAAGTGGGCAGTCTGCATCCAGTCCACCAGCCACCCCAGACCGGCGTTGATGCAGAAACCCGCGGCATGCCCGCCATAGTCGGGATAGGTGCGGAAAAAATGGTCGAATTGGACGCGCTTCTCGTGCAGGTCCATGCGGTAGTACAGTTGGGCCATCGTCAATTGGTATTGGTCGGTGAACAGGATGCCTTCGGCGGTGCGACGTTCGGATGGGTCCATCCTTCTCCCTTCAGATCGTTCGTGATGATGGGCGGCCCATGCCAGATCGATGGCGGGGCGCAGCCTTGTAGTGGGATGATGCGTTGCGGTAGTTGGCGGCGTGGCGAGTCATCTAGGGGCGACCGTATCGCCCGATAAGTTCGGTAGATATCAGGATGTGCCCTTCCATACTGTCGATCAGTTGGGCGCGAGTAGCGCCGGGCGCAAGATCGAGTCTTCGGTCCAGCGCGTACAGGCGAAAGTAAAAGTCGTGTATGCTGCCGGGAGGCGGGCAGGGGCCTTCGTACTGGACGCTGCCCTGCTCATTACGGCCCTGCATTCCTCCCCAGGGCAGGGTTTCTCCGCCGAGCACATGCGGCGGGAGGTGATTGATACCGGCGGGTATGTTGTATAGCACCCAATGCGACCAGGGGCGATTCGGCGCGTCCGGGTCATCTACGATCAGCGCCAGGCTCTCGGTTTCCTCAGGGACATTGGCCCACGTCAGCGGCGGCGAGATATTCTCCCCGTCACAAGTATGGCGGGGCGGGATAATTCCTCCCGCGGGAAAGGCGCTGCTGGTCAATCTCAAATCCACGCGTACACGTTCCCGTTGCATCTCCCATCCTTCCGGCCAGCCAGGTTGTGAGGCTGGCAAATCTCGTGTATCTATCGGGTCCACAACACCCGTTTCCGGTCCAGGACTTGAATCGCCGCCCGCACGATGTCGGCGGGCATCAAGCCGTACTTTTCCAGCAATTCCTGCGATTCACCGGATTCGGCGAACTGGTTGCGGAGGCCGACCATCGCCACGGGCACAGGATACTGCTCCGTCACGACGCGCGCCACCGCGCTGCCCAGTCCACCATCCAGCAGATGCTCCTCCGCCGTCACGATGGCACTGGTTTCGCGGGCTGCGCTGGTGATGGCCTCCTGATCAATGGGCTTGATGGTGTGCATATCCAGCACGCGCGCCCGGATGCCCTCCTTGGCCAGTTGGTCGGCGGCCTCCAGAGCGGCCACAACCATCAGGCCGCAGGCGATCAGCGTGACATCTTGCTCCGTAGTTTTGGTGGCGTCATCCAGTCGGTTCGCTTTGCCGATCTCAAAGGGGACGCCATCGGTATAGACGATGGGGACTTGGGGGCGGCCCGTGCGCAGATATACCGGGCCGTGATGCTCGAACATGGCCCGCGTGGCGGCCCTGGTAGACGGCTCGTCGGCAGGGACCAGCACGATGAAGTGGGGCAGGGCGGTTGCCAGGGCAATGTCCTCGATAGCCATCTGGCTGGGGCCATCCTCCCCCACAGAGATGCCGCTGTGCGAGCCGACCAGCTTGACGTTCAACTGCGGGAAGGCAATGCTCATGCGGATTTGCTCATAGGCGTTACACAGCAAAAAGGCGGAAAAACTGGCGGCGAGCGCTTGCTTGCCAGAGGCGGCCAGCCCGCTGGCCACCCCGATCATGGTACTTTCGGCGATGCCCATATCGAAAAAGCGCTCGGGAAAGTCCTTGGCAAAGTAGCCGGTGCGCGTCGAGTTGGACACGTCGCCATCCACTACCACGATGTCGGGGTTCTCGTGGCCCAACTCGCGGAGGGCTTCCCCAAAGGCGTTCCTGGTTGGCAGGCCATAAGTAAGGCCGAGGCTTTTTCCCAGGTTCATTCCCAGTCCTCCTTGGGGTATTCAATCGCCAGCTCGCCCGCCTGGCGCAACTCGTCCAATTCGGCCAGGGCGATCTCGGCCTCTTGAGGGGACAACGCTTCCCCATGTCTGCGGTTCTCGGCATTCTCTTCAAAGACAGAAAGCCCCTTGCCCTTCTTGGTGTGGGCGATGATCATCTGGGGCTGGCCGGTCACGCCAAGCGCGCCATCGAGGGCCTGGAGAATGTGTTCCATATTGTGGCCGTTGCTCTCGGTGACGTGCCAGCCAAAGGCCCGCCACTTGGCAGCAATGGGGTCCATTGCAGGCGCGATCTTGCTCACCGGGCCGGTTTGCTGAAACTTGTTATGATCCAGGATGGCGGTGAGGTGGTCCAGTTCGTAGGAGGCAGCCGCCAGCGCTGCTTCCCAGACCTGGCCTTCCTCTGACTCGCCGTCACCGATGATCACATAGACCCTGGAATCGTAACCATCCAGGCGGGTAGCCAGGGCGTGGCCCACTCCGATGGAAAGGCCCTGGCCCAGCGAGCCGGTAGAAGCCTCGACGCCAGGAACGCGGCGCATGTTGGGATGGCCTTCCAGGGGACTGCCGAGAGTGCGCAGCGTGGAGAGCAACTCGGGCTCAAAGTAGCCCGCTTCTGCCAGGACGGCATAGAGCGCTGGGGCGGCGTGTCCTTTGCTCAGGATAAAGCGATCGCGTTGGGGCAAGTTGGGGCGTTGGGGATCGTAGCGCAGGAAGCCCCCGAAGTAGAGGGCGGTCATGATATCAATGGCCGATAGGGAGCTGGAAGGGTGCCCTGAACCGGCCCTGGTGGTCATTTCGATGATCTGGCGACTCAATCGCCAGGAAGTCTCCTGAAGCTCGCGGAGGGAGCGGTGAAACCGGGACTCGGGTCCGCGCCACCTTGTCACCTCTTGTGCTTCCATATAGCGTTTTACTCCTCCTTATCCGTCTACCTCGCTATCATTTGCGGCATTTCTCCTGGTCGTTTTCGTGATGATCGAGTTTGAGGGGCGGGGGGACAAGAATCCTGGCAAGTCCAGCGAGGGCTCCTGTCGCCCCGTCCCACGTCGTTTTGTTGCTGGAAGCTACTACTCGGCGCGCAGATGCTAGCTGGTGGCCCCAACGGGCCGTCGAGCCAGCTCTACGGTTACTTCCTGGCGCTGCCCGTCGCGCAGAATGGTCAGTGTCAGCTCGTCGCCGGGTTGCCTGGATTCGATGATGGACAGGAGATCGGTATAGTTGTCCACTGCTTGCCCATCCGCCTCCACGATCACATCTCCACCCACAGGCAAAGTCAGGGCGCCGGACTGGACCGTGCCCGTGCTGCCCTGCAAGCCCGCTTGAGCTGCTGGGCCGCCGGGAACCACGCTATCCACATAGATACCCTGTTGCACAGAGAGGTCGTTTGCCTCTGCCAGCAAGAGGTTCAGGCTGGTCCCCTCGATACCCAGGTAAGGATGCTGGTAGGAGCCTGTCTGGATGAGCGCGGGCACTACGCGCTTGATGATATTCACCGGGATGGCAAAGCCGACCCCGGCGCTGCCTGCCGTCTGGCTGCCCGTGATGATCTGGGCGTTCACGCCGATGACCTGCCCCTGCATGTTCAGCAGCGGCCCGCCCGAGTTACCGGGGTTGATGGCCGCGTCTGTCTGAATGGCTTCGGGAATGCCAAAGGGGACAGCCCCGGCCGGGATCGTGCGGCCCACGGCACTGACGATGCCCGCCGTCATGCTGCTGCCCAGGCCAAAGGGGCTGCCGATAGCCACCACCCAGTCCCCGACCTGAACGCTGGATAGTTCACCCAACGCGAGCGGCTCTGCATCCGGCGGGAGGTCTTCTACCTGGATTACGGCCAGGTCGGTGTCGGGGTCTGTGCCGACGACGTTAGCAAAGGTCTGCACGCCGGTGGAATAGGTGACGATCACTTGCTGTGCACCAGCAATGACGTGGTTATTGGTCACGATGTGCCCCTCATCATCGTACACGAAACCCGAGCCGACGCCCTCACCCGTCATGGCCCCTTGTTGGACGATAACCCCCACGTTCACCACGCCGGGGTTGGCAATTTCGTACAGCCGCGTAAAGCTCTGCGGGTAGGGCTGGGCGGTCTGATCATCCGTGGTATCCTGCCAAGATTGGCCGGGCGCAGTTCCGCCATTCCCATCGGGCGGCAGGCCCACCAGCAATCGCTCGGCGGCTGTAGGCTCTATCCCCTGGGAGACCGCGCCTGTTTGCTCCGTATCCAACGCATTCGACATGGCGACTTGGTCACCGGTTGCCGCGGATGCTGCGAGTCCGACGGGCTGCCCAGAAAAGGAAAAGACGATCAGCGCGACGATCATCAGGACAAATACCGCCGCGCCCCCTATGCCGGCCACTGCTGCCAGCCTTTTCCTGTTCATTCTGTCTTACCTCTTTTCAATCGAAATCCGATTTCTATCTCGTCTATTCTACATGCGGTCTCAGGGAGTAATGGTGGAGGGACGTGGCGCCAGGGTAGCCGTCACGGTGCGCTCCTCACCATTGCGCAGGATCGTGAATTCTACCGTATCGTTGGGCTGCTTGTAGGCGATCTCGGCCAGGAGATCGGTGAAATCCCTGATCGGTCTGCCATCCACGGCAATAATCACGTCTCCGCCCACTGGTACTTCTAGCCCTTGCACCAGGCGCGTTTCGGTGCTGCCTTGCAGGCCAGCCTGCGCTGCGGGACCATCTGGTTCGATATAGTGAATATACGCGCCCTGTTGCCTCTCTAGCTGGTTTGCCTGCGCGGTGAACAGATCGATGCTGTTGCCGCGCACGCCAAGCCACGGCCACACATACGATCCGTCGCGAATCAGGGAAGGGACCACCTGTGCGACGGCGCGAGCAGGGATGGCAAAACCAACCCCCGCGTTGGCAGCCACGCCACTGGTAGCGATCTGGGCGTTCACGCCGATGACTTCCCCCTGCATGTTGAGCAAGGGGCCACCAGAGTTGCCGGGGTTGATGGCGGCGTCTGTCTGGATAGCCTCGGGAATGTCAAAGGCGGCGACTCCCGACGAGATCGATCGCCCCACGGCGCTCACGATACCCACGCTCATACTCCCCCCCAGACCGAACGGGTTGCCGATGGCCACCACCCACTCCCCCGGTTGCACCTGGGTGGAATCACCCAATGGCAGAGGGTGGGTTCCTTCGGGCAATTCGTCCACCTGGATCACGGCGAGGTCGCTATATTCGTCGGTACCGATCACCTGGGCTTCCGTTTCAAAGCCATCGTAAAAGGTGACGATCACTCGACTGGCCCCAGCGATGACGTGGTTATTGGTGACGATGTAGCCCTGGTCGTCATAGACAAAGCCCGAACCGGCCCCCTCGCCGAGAGACTCGACAAGGACCTGAATGTTCACGACGCCCGGATGCAACTGTTGGTACAACCCGTTGAACGTATCCGCCGAGATTTGCTGGGTGGGCGCGAATGGCTCTTCGCCCGCCAAAGGCTCCCCAACGGTTGGCGTGGGGATAGCGGCCTGCTCTTCTCTGGCAGGTGGAGCGTTGTTCTCCTCGCCAGCCCTTCCTAACGACACCGCCCCGTTGGAGAGCAGCAATCCGATAACAACCGAAAAGACCAAGGAGGCGGTCAGCAAAAGGCAACCGCCACCGACAAGCCAGGGCATATATCTTTTATTCATGAGACTACCTCTTGGCGTTATGATTAAGGGCGAGGCGGCAGGATCAAACCCGCTTATTCCCACAGCCGAGCTTGGCGCCCAGTCGTCCGCGTACGATTTTGTCTTCGATCTCTCGATGAAAATCCTCGAGGCTACTGCTATTATCGATTACCAGGTCTGCATACTGAATCGTATCCTGGATGTGGAATAGTCTTTCCTCCTCCCTGTCTTTCTCGACGAATTCCTCGAACGTGGTGGGGTCGCGGGCTTCGGCTCGCTGCCTGGCACGTTCGTATCGCAGGTGGGGATCGCTCACATGGACATAGACTAGTGTGAAATTGTCGTCAAAGTGTTGCGTAAGTGTTTGGACATCATCTGGGGTCCTGATCCCCGTGATCCCTGCGGCCGTCCACCCTTCACGCTCTATTATATCAACGATCTGCCGCATAAAATAGTCGGTGCCGTAACGGTCGATGTAGCGGCTGGAGACGTGATGCAGGTTATCGCGCGTCGGCGCGAGACCCCGCTCCACGGCGAGGTCTCGCGCAATATCTCCCGAAGAGACTATCGGAAGCCCGCACCGTTCGTGAAGGTACTCCAGCAAGGCGTCTTTGCCTGATGCGTTCAATCCGACCACTCCGATCACCTGCATTCGCCGCTCCTCTTCAGTCCTGGCTCTGGTAACTTTCCCTGGCGCGAAGGACAGCGGAGCTTAGGCCATCTCCCCTTCAGCCTGGCCCTCAAACAAGGGCTTGTACTCGTCTGGCAGTTGGTCCATCATATCCTCGAACTCGCCTTGCGAGATGGCATCCCGCAGCACTGAGATGACCGCCCGGGTGTGGTGCACGGATTCGGGGAGATCGACCTTCTCTAGCTTGCTGACACGCTGGAAGAACTCTTGCACGCCAAAGCTCTCCTGGTAACCCTCTTTGAGTAGGAACTCTTGAATTTGCGAAGGCAACTGCGCTGCGATGTCTTCTGCCTCACCCCCAGCCAGGCGTTGCCCCAGAACTTCTAGGGTTGCTTTCGTGGCGGTAAAGGCTTCCCCTTCCGAAGCAAGGCGTGCTCGATTTTGTACCTGTCCCATGAATTCGTCAAACTTCATCCTCTTCTCCTTCACTCTTTCCCTATTATAGCCTATCTATGACTTCTTGGACCGATCAGGCCCCAAATTTGCCCAGGCGTCTGGCGTTTGCCAGTGCGAGCGGCATCAAGTCCACTGCCGCCAAGCGCGGTCCCAGCCCCCCGGCCATACAGGCCCGCTCGCCAAAGACGGTGACCTGATCGGGGCGGCAGTATTCGGACCACAGGATGACCGGTACCGGGTGCCAACTGTGATATTTCAGGCGGGCAGGCGTGGAATGGTCGCCGGTGATGACGACTACGTCCGGCTTGAGGTCCATCATGCGCGGCACCTGCCGGTCTACCTCCTCAATGGCCTGCACCTTGCGATCAAAATCGCCATCCTCTCCGGCGCTGTCGCTGTGCTTGGCGTGGACAAAGAAGAAATCAAACTCCCCCCAATGGCTTGCCAGCACGTCCAGCTCGCTGCCCATATCGTCGGCTGTCCCCAGAATGTGCATCCCCAATAGCCTGGCTACTCCGCGGTACATCGGGTAAGCGGCGATAGCGGCTGCGTTCAGGCCGTAGGCTGTACGCATGTTGGGCCAATCGGGCAACTGCGCCAAGCCGCGCAGGAGCACCATGTTGGCCGGGTGATGGTCTTGCAGGATGTTGTGGGCCTCGGCCACAAACTGCTCTACCAGTTCTGCTGTCTGGGTTGCCTGGGGAGAGAGTGGCCTGGGCGGCAGGGGCTTCTTGCCGACATCCAGCGGGTCTGTATCCGTGATTTCGGGGGAGAGGCCCTCTCCTCGCAAGACGAACAGGAAACGGTGTTCTTTGACCGGGAGCACGAATAGCTCAACGTGCGGGAGGTCGATCTGGCTCAGTTCCTGGCACAGTTGTATGTTTGCCTCTGTGCTGATCCGTCCGGCCCGCCGATCTGTGATCACACCGTTCTCATCGACGGTGCAGAAATTCCCTCGCGCCGCGATATCCTGGCGGGTCAGGTCAAAGTCGATCCCCAACGCGGACAGCACGCCACGGCCCACCTGGTATTTGAGGGGGTCGTACCCAAACAAAGCCAGATGGCCGGGACCGCTTCCCGGCGTGATGCCGGGGCCTACGGGCATCTGAAGACCGCAGATGCCCTGACTGGCCAGCGCGTCAAGGTTCGGTGTGTTGGCGGCCTCTAGCTCGGTAAACCCGCCGGGTTCCTGGGGTAGCCCTCCCAGGCCATCCATGACCAGTAAGACGATTTTGGTCTCGGCGGGTTGTACGAGTTGTTGGATCAGGTTCAGATCCATGAGCGAACGTTCCTCCTCTGGTTGCTGTCTTTATTCCAGGCATTCCGGGGCTCTGGTATCCCCGGTAGATGGGCCAGAGATGCGATGGCAGGTTGGTTACTCGATCCTATCGGCAGTCGTGGTAGAGATGGTGAACAGGCCGCCCGCGCCCACCAAAATCAGCCCGAGTGCGGCCCCCGTAATGGCCCAAAACACATGGCAACTGGCGCCGTCCGTCGGGAGAAACCGCTGCCCGATCGAAGTGGCGACCAGACTATCGCATACCAGCACGCTGAAGAGCAGTCCGGCGAGCAGCCCAGACAGCGCTCCCAGCCCCAGGGCACTCATGACCCTGGCCGGAAGCGAGGCGCTGCGCGCGGGTCTGCCGTTGGCCGATGCGCTATAGAGCACGGAATTCTTTCGCATGTTGGTTATCCCCTCTGGGGCCAGTTCGGTGTGCATGTTGTCCATACTTTTGCGTAGGTCGCATGCCCCCTATCCCTATTCGCGTCGCCCAGTTTCCCATAGAGCGATCAGTTTACTTCCGACGCCCCTATGCGGACCGTAGCAATGTCATGCTGTCACTCTCTTTCGAAATCCGACTCGGAATGCAGTTGCAGCCACTTGATGATGTCTTGGCGGCGTACCAGCCCCACCATGTGACCGTCATCCATTACCGGAAGCTGGCGCACATCGCGTGACGAGAGTTTTTCCAGCGCTTCGTCCGCGTCTTGCGTTGGCGTGACAGTCACAAGCTCCGGAGCGGGCGTCATGATCTCGCTGACGGTCCTTTCATTCCATTGCTCCCGCGGTATGCCGCGCACGTCCTGGAGAGTGACGATGCCAGTCAGATGATCATCCTCGATCACGGGGAAGGCATAGTCGTCAGTTTGCATGACGTGCTCGTATACCAGCGCGTCCACCGAGATATCCGGGGATACGGTGGGTGGGTTGGATCGCATCATGCGCGACACGGGCACGCCTTCCAGCACGTCCTGGATGACAACCTGCTGATAGCTTTGGGTGGCTGCGGAGTAGAGAAACCAGCCGATGAATGCCAGCCATAGACCCCCGATGAGCCCTGTTCCGAGCAGGGGCAGGTTCACGCCAAAGGCCATCGCGATTCCGCCGATGATGAACAGCCAGGCGATGGCCTGTCCTACCCAGGTGGCCCAACGGGTAGCCCGTCGCAGGTTGCCGGTAATCCCCCACAGGATGGAACGCAGGACGCGCCCTCCGTCGAGAGGAAAACCGGGGACCAGGTTAAAGATGCCGAGGATGATGTTGATCGATCCTAGCACGAGCAGAATGGTCGAGACCGGGCCGAGGGTGGTGAGAAGGGACCCCGGTGCTGGTGCGGCTCCTACATCGGGGGTGCCGATGGCCCCACCGATGAGCAAAAAGATGGCGCCAATGACCAGGCTGGTAAGCGGGCCGACAACTGCCATGACAAACTCCTGGCCCGGCGATTCCGGCTCCCGTTGGATGTTGGATACCCCCCCGAACAAAAAGAGGGTGATGCTGCGGATGGGCACGCCTTTGGAGCGTGCGTATAGCGAGTGTGCCAGCTCGTGGGCCAACACGGATCCAAAGAAGAGCAGCGATCCGATGAGTGCCAGCCCCCAGCGTAAGACAAGTCCCCAATCCTGGTGGAGTTGCCCAAAGATGATGGCCAGGTTCCAGGTAACCAGGAGGAAAATAAAGAACCAGCTCCAATCTATGCGGATGTTAATGCCAAATATCTTGCCAATTCGAAAGCCGCCACTCATCCTCTAGCTCCTTTTCTCAGCGGTCCGAGCGCGAACGCTGTTCACTTGGCCATGACAGGCGAACGATGGCAAGTGGTGTTTCGCCGTGTTCTCGACCAAACTGATCGCACGACGAAACCCACATGCTTGAAGGGTACGTCCATGTAGATCCCATTTTGCGATCAGTTTAGATCTCTCGATCGCCACAGCACAACAAGGGCTGGTTAGCGCATAGGCTGTCAGGGGCATAGCCAACCCTTGTTGTGCCCTGTGAGGTGGGTATGGGTGGCTCAAGCCCGTCGCCAACGATCGGGACTGAGGGCCAGTCCCAGGACGATCCCCATGAGCAGGGCTGCCAGGCTCGTCCTCCACGGATGTCCTGCTACGACATCGTCTGCCCGTTCCATCATCGCTTCTCGGGTTGCCTGTAACCTCGAACCAGATTCGCTCATCAGGCGGCTGATCCCCTGGGTAGCTTCCTCGGTCCGGCCCCTAACGCCCTCTCTGGTCTCCTCCATCCTGGCGCCGGACCTGGTTAGCAAGCGGTTGATGCTCTGGCTGGCCAATTCGCGGCTCTGGTCGTACCTTTCCTGAACCAATCTGGTTAATCTATCTAGTTTGTTTTCGATTCGGTTCAGATCCTTTTCGGTTTCTGTCTCGCGTGTTCGGATTCGCATTTGCTCCCACTCCTTCTGAAGAGTGTTGACATCGTTCATCTTCGCTCTCCTCTGATTTGCCCATACGTTAGCCAGGCATTGCGTACCACCCCGCGCGCTACCTTGGGTGCCGCCTGGGGGTGCGCGATGCCTGGCGCCAGCTTTGCTGCTCTCCTGGGCCATGCGGGCCGTGAAGCGTACGGTCTGCGCTAACTTGTAGGCGCTTGGCCTGTGGCCGTCGGCTGAACAGTTGTCGTTAGCTCAACGGTCGCCGTCAGTTGAGTGGTGGGCGTTAGTTGAGCGGTAGTCGTTGGCTGGGCGGTAGTAGGCTGCTCAACAATGCGAACCTCGTTCCCGGCCAGGTCCGTGCGAACCTCATAGCGGCGGTTGTTGGCCTCCACTACGACCAGCCAGCCCGGTGTTACCACTTGAGCGCAAACCTCATTCGCCCTGGCAAGCCCAAGACATGCGTCGGGCCATTCCTGGCGCTCGGCGGACACGATGACGATGTTCCGCTCGGCAAGGCCCAATTGCTCGACGAGTTGTTGCCGAACGTTGGTAGCCACAGCGGTTGGCAATGCCGTAGGTGTCACGGTTGTGGTTGTCAATGGCGTAGGTGTTGGCAGGGTAGCCGTCGGTGTGGTGGTCGCCAATCTGGTCGGTGTTGGTGTGGTGGGTGCCCTCCCTGTACTTGGGACAAGCTCCCAGGTTACCAGCAGGTTGACGGTCAAAGTTTGCGTGCCTGGTTCCACGGGAACAGCGCCCCCGGCTCCGCCCACGCCCAGTCTTTCGGCTACGCCGATGCCCCCTACTTGGATCGTGGAGATGGCAATGACGTCGCCCAATTCGACATTTGCCAACTCGGCCAGGGTTTGGGCTTTTTGTTGCGCGTCTTCCCAGGCCGCTTGCAAGGCCTCGTTGTAGACATCCGTCTGACTGGTCGCCTCGAATTGCAGGCTGTCAATCCGGTTGGCTCCCGCCTCGACGACGGCGTTCAGCAGCGCCCCCAGGTTCTCCAGGTCTTCGGTGCGCACGCGTACGATGTTGATGGCCCGATAACCCGCAACCTGGCTGGTTTGCGGGCCCTGAGCGCCTGCCTCTGGCTGGGCATAGATGGGTTGCAGGTTGACCAGTTGGGTCTGGATGTTCTCTTCGGCGATGCCCTCCTGAACCAGGGCGTCAATCAATGCCTGGGTCTGTTCCGAGTTCTGCGAGATGGCTGATCCGGGATCCTCGGCCTCTGTTTCCACTCCGACGAAAAAGACCGCCACGTCCGGCTGGACAGTCACTTCCCCCGTGCCAGAGACCTGGATCAGGCGCTGCTCTGTCGTTATAGCCTGGAGCGTCTGATCTGTCGTTTCTGGCTCCTGAGCGAGCGACAGGACCATAGGCATCTCTGAGAAGAGGACAAAAGCCACGACAATTACTATCATTAACCACGCTTTTCTCTTTGCGTATCTCATCGGTTCTCTCCTTTACATCGCTTGTATCGCCTGCAATCTGTCCGTTCAGTGGCCATTGCTGCGACGGGTACGCGCAGTAACCGGCTCGCGCTCGCGCTCTTCCTCGGGCCTGGCCGCTTCTACTTCGCGTCCGGCAAAGGCTTTGACCTTGGCAGCCAGTTCTCTCAGCCGCTTTTCGACAGCCCAGTTCACCGTGCCCTCCGGGTAAGTGCCATCGTCCATGCGCTCGCCCGCTGGCTTGCCGGTCAGTATCTCGATCCCTTCGTCCACGGTAGAGACGGCATAGATGTTGAACATGCCCTGTTGTACAGCCCGGATCACCTCTTGCCTGAGCATGAGGTGCTTCACGTTGCTTTGCGGAATGATCACACCCTGATCGCCGGTCAGCCCTTTGGCCTCACAGACGCGGAAAAAGCCCTCGATCTTTTCATTGACGCCCCCGATGGCCTGGACGTGGCCCCATTGGTTCACAGACCCGGTTACGGCCAGGTTCTGCTGGATGGGGTAATCCGCCAGGCTGGAGAGCAAGGCATACAGCTCGGCGGAGGAGGCGCTATCTCCCTCGACCTCTTCGTAGAGTTGCTCGAAGGTGAGGCTGGCGGAAAGGGCCAGCGGAGTATCGCTGGCAAACTTGCCACCCAGGTACCCAGCGAGGATCAGCACACCCTTGTTGTGGATGCGCCCGCCCAGCTCGGTCTCGCGGTCGATGTTGATGACACCCTTGGTGCCCACATACGTGCGCGCGGTGATGCGGGATGGCTTGCCGAAGGCATAGTCGCCCAGAGCGAGGACAGAGATACCGTTCACCTGGCCGACGGATGCGCCTTCTGTGTCAATGAGGAGCGTACCCTCCTCGATTAGCTCGCGAATTTGTTCTTCCAGACGATTCGAGCGATAGATCATGGCGTCGATGGCCTGATCCACATCTTGGCCCAGCACGAGGTCGTGCCCGTTCTTGCCCGCCCAGTAGTTCGCCTGGCGGATGATGTCGATCACATCGCCGAATTTGATGGCGATCTTGCCCTGATGCTCCACCATGCGCGAGCCGTATTCGACGATCTGGGCCACCCCGGTGGGGTCAAAGTGCCGCAGGTTCTCTTCTTTGCACACGGTGGCGACAAAGCGGGCGTACTGGTGCTCCGCCTCGTCGTTCCGATCCATTTGGATGGCAAAGTCGGCCTTGACGCGGAATAACTCTTGAAAGTCCGGGTCTGCGCTATACAGCAGGTAGTAGATCAAGGGTTCACCTGTCAGAATGACCTTAACATCCAGCGGGATCGGCTCTGGCTCAAGGGTCCGGGTGGCGATGGCGCGGAAGGCCTCGCCCATCATTTCGATTTTGGCCTCCCTTGTTCTAAGCGCCCTTTTCAGGGCATCCCAGGCAAAAGGTGTTGTGAGCACATCGCGTGCGTCGATCATCAGGTAGCCGCCGTTGGCGTTGTGCAGGGAGCCCGCTTTGATCATGGTAAAGTCGGTGACCAGAGCACCCAGGCGGGCCTCGTGCTCGATCCGGCCTGTCAACTCGTAGAAGCCAGGGTTCTCCTCGACGATGACCGGAGCGCCCTTGCGATTGCAGTTGTCTATGATCAGGTTGACCCGGTACTTGTCAAAGGATACCCCCGGTTGCCCTTGCGCGAAGAGCAAGGGCATCTGTTGCTGTACGCGTTCCATCTGTTCGACGCGCTTAAAGATGTCCACGTTCTCCAGGATGTCTTGGCGCACGGCATCCAGAAACGTGGTCACTGCCTCGAACTCGGCGTATTTCTCTTTAGCCTCGGAGATCAGGCGATCTACGGTGTGGCTGACGATCTGCTGATCCAGGTTGTTCACCTGCTCTTTGCTCTGCCGCTCCAGTTGTTCGACGCGGTACATGGCCTCCCGCAGATCTGTCTGTAGTTCTTGCTGTCGGTCCTGTAGGTCCTTGCGCTTTTCCTCGGACAACTGGTTGAATTGATCGGGAGTGATGACGTTGCCCTGAAAAACGGGAGCCAGCATGATCCCGCGTGATGTCTGTATGAGGGAGAATCCCTTGGCGCGGGCCTCGGTGTCCAGTTCGGTCAGTAGAGCCTGTCTTCTTTTCTGTAACTCCTCCTGAATCTGCTCTTGTTCTTTCTGGTACTCCTCGCTTTCGAAGACTTGCGGAATCTCGCTTTCCAGTTCGGAGACGATCCGGTCCATGTCGCGCTTTAGTTCGCAGCCTCTACCGGCGGGTAGGTGCAGTGCGCGCGGCTTGTCTTCCGACTCGAAATTGTTGACATACATCCAATCGTCGGGGACCGGCTCGTCCGCCGCTCTGGTCTCCAGGAATTTGCGGATGGTAGTGGTTTTGCCGGTGCCCGCTGGCCCCAGCGCATAGATGTTGTACCCCTCGTTCTCTATGTCGATCCCAAAGGATACGGCCTGGACCGCGCGGTCCTGCCCAATGACGGTATCCAGCGGGGACAGCTCGGCAGTACTCTTGAAATCGAATAATTCGGGACCGCATTCCCGTCTTAGCTTCTCGATGGGTATCACTCTGTCATTTTTGGTCACTTGACTCTCCTTATAAGAGGTGCAGAAGGCCAGGGCGTGATGTGCTCAGGTGGCGATGGCGACCTGGTCCCCACCGCCGCGTGCGCTTGGCCAGGGTTAGCTTTTTTGCTTACCCTGCGCTTCGATCTGCTGCTTACCCTGTTGGCCCTTGACCTCGATTTGCTTGGGCCTGGCCTCCTCCGTCTTGGGGAGCTTGAGTTTGAGCACCCCATTCTCAAAGGTGGCCTCGGCCTTGTCGGCGTCTACGTCGCTAGGCAGCATCAGAGAGCGATGGAAAGAGCCATAGCGGCGCTCGCGGAAGTAGACGTTGCCGCGTTCCTTTTCCTCTTCGGCCTTGAACTCGCCTCTAATGTTCAGGGTGTTGCCTGTCACGGTGATGTCCACATCCTCAGGTTTGACGCCCGGCAGGGAGGCTGTGAGCATGACCTCGTTGTCTGTCTCGGTCATGTCCATGGGCACCATTACGGTCCCGCCATCTGGCTGCCACCCTTGCCCTCCAAAGGCTCGTTCCGTCAATCGTTCCATCTCATCTTGCAGAGACATCATCTGACGAAATGGTGACCAACGTGTCAAAGACATCGTTTTCCCTCCCTACTACCTGCTGTGGCCGGTAGTCCGTTCGCTCCAGCCACACTATCTGTCCAGCCTTCGCTACTATCCACTCCGGCCCCTGTCTAGGGGGCAACTTCCAGGCGATTGATTACTCGCCGGACGCCACTCTGGTTCAAGGCGACGCGTTCCACCTCCTGGCGGAGTTGTTCGGTAGGTACCCGGCCCCTGAGTGTGACGACGCCCTGTTCGCTGGTAACGTCGACAGAGGCGGCGGCCAGTTGCTCCGATTCGTCCAGCGCAACCATGACGCGGGCCTGGATGTCGGTATCTGTGTCCAGGGCGTTCTGCACCTCGACTATGCCGGGAACCGAACGGGCGATGTCCTCGGCCCGCTCCCTGGTGTCCGCATCCGACACGATGCCTGATAGGCGCAGGGAACCGTCTTCTAGCTCGATGAGGCATTCGGCTGGTCCAATATCTGTCTCCCGAAGCCGATCCTCCAGTTCGGCCCGAACGTCGGCCTGGTCGCGCCGGGAATAACGGGGTAGCTCGCGCAATTCCTCGTTGGCAAGGCTTACTAGGAGGCCATTCTCGTTGACGTCTTGCAGCGCAGTCGCGGGGATCACGATGGATTGGGCAAAGAAACCGGTATCCACGACTAGATGCGTAATCTCGGCGGTTTCCGCGTCCACCAGCAGGTGGTCTAGCTGGCCGATGGAGCCCTCCTCGTTCGAGACGGGCGTGCCACGTTCAATCACCGTCTTGTCTGCGGAGATACCCTCGTGTACCTCATGCATGATCCTGGGGTAGATGGGGCGGGGGTAGATCATCCCAAAGGGAGAGACCCGCTTGACTGCCTCATCTGTCGTGTAGGTGGTCGTCTCTTGCAGGTCAAACCCGGCCACGTCCACGAAATCCCTCTCGCGGTAGGGGGCGAACTGCGCCAGATCGGGGGCGTCTATGGCGAGCACGATGCCCTCTTCCGTCGTCTCGCGGACGGCGGACACCGGCACCACATAGCTGTCCTGTTCCAGGATGCCCTGGACGACGATCAGGTCGGTGACCCGATTGGTATAGGGATCAATGACCACCTTCCAGAGATGACCGCATTCCTGTTCTCCGCAATGCACATGGGCCTCAATGGGAAAATCCAGCCGGGCATGCCCCGGCTTTTCCCTTATCTCGCAGACGGGTTCTGCTTGTGTTTTCCTGGATCGCGGTCGATCCATCGTTATCTCCTGACTATCTGTAGGCTACAAATGGCAACTGATCCGCTGTTCGACTACTCGCTAGGGGTAAATCTGGTTGCCGTCCTCATCTTCCAGAACAATCGCTTGTACCGGACAGCCGGTGGCAGCTTCCTGGAGCAGCTCGTCGGTGGCTGCCTCGGGATGGGTCACGTGCGATTGCCCCCGCTCATCGAGCTCAAAGACGTCCGGGGCCACGGACACGCAGACTGCTGAGCCGATACATACGTTTCGGTCTACTCTGGCCTTCAAGACCCTTGTCTTCACGCTTATCTCCTCTCTTCACTCAGGGATATGCAACTTTCCAGCTCGGTATCGGCGTGTGGGGCCTGGCTGAAACTGAGAATGCGGTCAATATGCACATGGAGCGCCTGTTCTGTTTGAGGGAGAGGCGGGGCCTCTTCCTCGCCCGGAACGTAGCCGTCGAGCATGGCCAGGTCCTGGATGCCGGTGACCGTGCCGATTAACTGGTAGCCAACGTCTTTGGCCGAGTCCCAGACGACCAAGGCGACATGGGGGTTTTGCTGGACGTTTGCCACCGTCCCTGGGCAGAACCATTCCGACAGGATGATATCTGTGGGCGAGGCAGGGGTAAGGGAACCTGCCGAGGCGATGTGTGGAACGCAGTTGCCGTCGGCAGTGGCGAGGAAAACGTGCCCGACCCGGTCAGCGAGGTTCATTGCTCGCTCAAAAGCCTCTTTTTCCATTCTGCGAACTCTCCCCGTCTCTGCACTGTCGTGCGCGACGCCGTTGCACCTAACGCTGGCGCGCACGATGCAACCGCACAGGCTGCCCCAATAGCTAGCCAGCTAGCTCACCTTAATTTCCTTGCGGTATTCCCAGAGACCGTGGATGTTGCAGTAGGCCAGGGAGTAGAGCGTGCCGGGTTGGGTGGTTTTCATCCAGGCCGTCACCGCATGATGGGTGTATACCGGCCCTTCGTTTGGGCCTTTGACCGAGTCACCGTGGGAACTGAACTGAAAATGGCCCACTTCTTTGGTGAATTTGTCGCCCTCAGCCTGAAAGTACAGGGCGATCCAGGCGATGTGGTGTTCCGTGGTGTTTGGATGGGGGACTTCTTTGCCGATTTCCGCATGTACCTCAAAATACTCGCCCGATTTCACCTCGTCCGGGCAATCGATCACGGGCACGTGCTTTTCTTTGGTCCAGTCTGCTGTCTGAAAATACTCGCCTAACGGCTTCACCGCATTTACCTCCTCTTGTCAAACGCCTACTATCCGGCGTTTGCTGCACATCACATTGCATAGCGCGATTTGTCTCCCCTGTGGTGGTATGGGTTGACGAGCCCGTCGGGAGAGTTCATCGCAAGCAGGCACCCGGCGCGGGCCGGGCGCATCCAACAGGAACCGTTTGTGCAGGACGAGAATTGGACAAGGGGGCAGCGATGCAAGCATGGGGTGCTGTGTGAGACGACGGATGCAGCGTGCGCGTTGAAGCGGGTTGCATCCTGGCCTGGGAGATGAGATGCTATATGGTATGCACGCGAGAAGAGGGCATACAGGAGAAATAGATTCGCCGGTCAAGTACTATCGGATCAAGAAATCTGGATCATCTCGTGGGGGGAGATTGTAGCGAAAGATCGGAGATAACCGAGCGTTTGTTAACGGCGCAGACGATAAACCCGCCTGTGTCGTCATGTCGCGAAAGCCGACTGTCGCAACGCTGCCTACAGCGCCTCGCTTCTATCTACTGGACGGGAATGAATCCCGTCCAGCCTCTACACCTGGCATTATATTTTATCTCAACAACCCTGTCAACGACTTGCGACCAGTACTTCCATCGATTCCTGCTCGGCTTTTACCATGGTGTGATAGAGGTTCTCGTACTGATCGAACGTCCGCTCGTCCGCATGGGCGCTGGCAATGTCCACTCCTGCCTGACCCATCTCCCGCGCCATTTCCCGGTTGACCAGCACGCGGATGATGGCCTCTGCCATGCCTTGTTCGTCACCTGGTTTGATCAGGAACCCATCCGTTCCATCCAGGACGATCTCGGGCAGGGCCAGGGCATTGGCAGCGATGACAGGCACGCCGGTAGACAGAGCTTGCAGGGTGGGCAGGCTCTGCACCTCGCAAGTAGAGGAGATGGTGAACAGGTCGACGGAACGGTAGAGCGCGGGCAGGTCTTCTTCCGGCACAAAGCCGAGAAAGTGGACGTTCCCTTGCAGGGACAGCTCTTGCACCAAGCTCTCCAACCGTTTTTGGTAATCCCCGCGGCCAACCAGCAATAGGTGAGCGTCCATCTCATCCACCACACGCCGCATGGCCTGTATGGTGACGTCGATCTCTTTGTCTTTGGCGAGGCGCCCTACGAAGAGCGCCCGCGGCCTGGGCGGCAGGTGATAGATTTGCTCCACGTCGATATCCTGGCCGTTCCGCCCGGAGTAGCGATGGGTATCTATGCCATTGGAGATGATGCTGGTCGGAGACTCCAGCCCATGGCTCAGAAACTCTTGTTTATGGGCCATGGTGGCAAAGACTACCCGGTCACACTGGTTGAACAGCCAGACGGAATACCCCCACGCGGCCTTTTCGATGAGCGTCTCGGTGGTCTCCCCGCCGACGTACTGCGAGACAAAGCGCGGCACGTAATAACAGGTGGATACCAGGGGCAGGCTTGCCCGTCGGCTGAGCCGGATGAACTGCAGGGCCAATAGCGCCGCGTCGTGGAGGTGCAAGATGTCCGGGCTAAACTCCTCCATAATGCGATCCAACTCAGTTCGGCCGATGAATGGGATCGGGCCTTCTTTCCAGAACGGGTTGCCTAATGACCGGACTCGGATCAGGCGGACTCCCTCATCCTCCGCCTCATAGCCTGCGATGCGGTCGCTGCCAGTAATCACTGTAACCTGGTGACCCCTGGCCACCATCGCCCTGGCGATTTTGCGCACGACCAGGGTTACTCCGCTGATAGTCGGCGGGTAACCGTGACTTGCCATCAGTATTCGCATATTGGATTACCTGTCCCATCAGTTCACACTATAATGCTGCAATCCTACCTATTATACAGGGTGCTGCCTCATGTCACAAGGAGCAAACACAGCCAGAGAGCAAGAGATAACTGAGAGAATTCCCTTAGGCCCTGTATCACTGATAGGTAGCTGCGAAAGGCTCGCCATGCTCATCCAGCCAATCCAGCAGTTCCGAGATGCTGGCGCGGGCCAGGCAGACGTAGCTATCCGATGCCCCATAGTAGATATTGAGCGTATCGCCATCTGGATCGACCGTATAGCCACCTGGGAAGACGACCTTATCCACATCTCCCTCCAGCTCGTAGGGGGCTTCCGGGCCGAAAATCCAGCTATCGCCACGCAGGAGGCACACTTCGGGCACCTGGAGGTCAAACAATGCCAGGCCAACGCGATAGAGCGAACCGGCAGCGGTGGTACGCACGCCGTGGTACAGCAATAACCAGCCCCGGGGAGTCTCGATGGCGGGTGGTGAGAGGCCGATCTTGTTGGCATCCCACCAGGCCCCTCGTCGTGCCTGCAGGATCATTTTGTGGCTACCCCAGTGGCGCAGGTCGGGGGAGTAGGATATCCAGATATGCGCTCCTACCGGGCCAACCGGCCGGTGGAGGAGCGCCCAATGACCACCGACGCGATGAGGCATCAGGGCGGCGTCCTTGTCATCGGGCGCCATGATCACTCCGTAGCGCTCGAAATCCTTGAAATCCTCCGTGACCGCCAGGGAAACGCCAGGACCGCCACGCGAGAACGATGTGTAGGTAATCACGTACTGATCCAGTTCTTTTACATAGGTGATGCGACAATCCTCGACGCCCCAGACTTCCTCGGGCCAATTCACTGGGTCTGGCGCAAAGGTGGGTTCAGGGTCTATCTGCCACCCGTCTATCCCGTTCTTAGACCGGGCCGCCGTCAGGTGCGAGATACCTCTGCGGTCTTCACAGCGGCACAGGAGCAAGGTGGAACCATCCTGCAGGCGAGTTACTCCCGGATTAAAGACGGTATGGACGGGATAGGGCCAATCGGCTGCCGTGAGGATGGGGTTTTTGCGCGCGCGGTGGATCAGGATTTCGTGATGATGCTGATGGGGTCTGTCTTCAACTTCAAATGGTTGCGGTTGCTCACTTGGCTGCATATAGTACCTCCGGTACCTGGACGATTCGTTCCGATAAACGCATCTCTAGCAAGGATAGCAGAAAAGCCAGCGTGGATTCGGCTCCCTGGTTCTCGTTGGCCCTATCCGAATGCAGGCCATCGCGGCAGCCACCCGTGGTGATGTCATAGACGGGAGTGCAGAGGTGATTACGGCCCAGGTACCATTCAAAGGCGCGTTGGGCCTCTTTGTACCACTTCTCATCATTGGTGACCCGGTAGGCTTCCAGGCAGGCGGACACCATTGCCTGGGCCTCGATGGGCTGCTGGTCAAAATAGGCTCTATCTGCGCCCTGCCGATAGAACCCGTTACAGCCGATAGGACTGAAGAAGCCTTCCTCCGAACATTGGATATTGGCCAGCCACTCCAGGGAGCGCAGCGCAGTCTCGATCAGGTCATCGCGGAATAGCCATCGACCAGATAGGAGCACGGCGTGGGGCAGTTTGGCATTGGCGTAGGTCAGCTCATTTTCGAACCAGGGCCAGTCCGACGAACTGTGCTGGCGATACTTTTCCATCAGTCGATCGGTGAGGATCTCGCGGGCCTGTTGTACCTGGCGGTCACCGAAGAACGATCTCAGGTATTCGTGGATACCCACTAGCGTGAATGCCCAAGAGCGCGTATGGGAGAAGTTGAGTGCAGCAGGCAGCGTGGCCTCGAACAATTTGCTGGCTAGCCCGCGCAGCCCCTCCTGGGTAGAGCGCCCCAGGACAGTGCCCAGCGCCCAGAGAGCGCGGCTGTGGCTATCATCCGAGCCGACATCCTCCAGCCAATGGCGCTCGTAGCTCAGGAAATTGCGAAAGCGACCTGTGGCGGGGTTGAACGCATGCCACAAGAAAGCAATGTAGCGCGTTGCCAGTCGGTTGGCATCGGCAGCCAGTTCGGGGTTGGTGTTCTCTAGCAAAACCGCGGCAATCAGTGCTCGCGCGTTGTCATCGGTGCAGTAGCCGTGATGGTAATCGGGCACCGAGTACATGGAGTGTTGGAGCATCCCCGTGCTATCCGTCATCTGGTTCAGATAGTTCAGGTTCACTTCCGGGAGTTGCTGGCGGCGTTTGGCCAGGCTGATGGAGAACGTATTGCGGAAGCGACACGTGCGCTGGCCTTTGGCCCGCAGGAAGCTGGACATATACTTGCGGGCGACCTCTGGCCAAATCATCTCTCTGCCCAACTGGTAGGCCCGCTTGCGCATGGCGTGGCGCTCTGTCTCGTTGTCGAACAGGTCCACGATACAGGATGCCATCGCTTCCGGCTCGGCAAACGGGACCAGCATTCCACGGTCCTCGGCGAGCAGCTCCTGGGCGTACCAGTATGGTGTGGAAACGACCGCCTTGCCCGCGCCCACCGTATAGGCTAGCGTGCCCGACACAACCTGTTCCCGGTTCAGGTAAGGGGTGACATAAACATCGGCGGCTCCGATGTACTGGACGAGTTCTTCCAGGCTCACGAAGCGATTCTCGAAAATGATATGATCGCGCACTCCCAGATCGTCCGCCAGCTTTATCAGGGACTCGCGATAGGACTCGCCCTCCTGACGGACAACATGCGGGTGCGTGGCTCCCAGGGCAATATAGACGACATCGGGATGATGCTCGATCACCGAGGGTAAGGCCATGATGACGTTCTCGATGCCCTTGTTCCGCGAGATCAGCCCAAAGGTCAGCAGCACCATTCTGCCTTCGACGTGAAAGTGGTCCTTGTAAAAGTTGGGGTCTATGAAGGGCACGTCGGGGATACCATGCGGGATCAGGTCCACTTTGTCTTCGGGGATCCCATAGATGTCGTGCAGAAACTCTTGCCCGCGCTGGCTCATGACGACCATCCGATCCGAGAGCTGGGCAAGCTCCTTCATCACTTGCCGCTGCTCTGGGGCCGGGTCATGTAGGACCGTATGCAGGGTAGTAACTACTGGCATGCGCAGTTCGCGCAACAGGGCGAGGATGTAGCTGCCCTGCGGTCCGCCGAAAATCCCGTACTCGTGTTGCAGGCACACCAGGTCCACCGAATTGACGGTGAGGAAATCGGCGGCGCGGCGGTAGGACAAGAGCTCCTGTTGGTTCATCTCGAACCGAACAGTGGGGGGATAGGTGTAACGCGCGCCCTCGTCGTTCATTGGCACGGCAAAGAAGGATGTCTCCTCGAATTCCTCTGTCAATGCCTGAGTCAGGTCCGTTGTGAAGGTTGCTATTCCACATTGCCGTGGTACGAAACCTCCAATCACGGCAACCCGTTCCAAACCATTCGTGTCCATAAATTGTCTTCTTCCTATTCTTGGTTTTTGCCTGGATGGTCCATTTGCCTCCGATGGGATGTCAGCCGCAGTGAAGTATGCAGGGGTGTTGCGGAAGCGTCGTGAGGTAAGCTCAGGCAAGCACCCCATCTAGACTGCAAACCTAACTAGATCGGCGCCAAGCCCGAATCACAGTGGCAAATCGGGACGCTAACAGACTGACTGGTTTTACCAGAGACATTGGAAGAGAGCGCGTTGCACCAGCGTAGCCCGTGATGGTCCGGTGTGGTGCTCCTGAGTTTGGGCGCGAGCAATCTCGGTATTAGAGATGATGGAGCTCGCTCTCAAGACGGAAGTAGGAATGGCGTGATAGGACGTATTGGGGAACTGTGTCGGGTAGCCTACAAAAGAAACTATGGCAGACATCATACTCAGACCAGTCCTGAGCCGAGCTGCCTCCGCCTTTGCGTTCTGCCATTTACTGGGTCGGAAAGGGCCGCTGTGAGGGCCACGTCCGCGAACTGCCACTGGTGATACGATTTGGCTGTTCAGAAACGGATTCTATCATATTCGTGTGATCTCGTCAAAAGGAAAGCGCATCTACCGGCGTTACACCGGTAGATGCGCCTATTCTGATTCGCAAGTGATGCGGTTTCCTCACCAAAGGTCCAGCGAACTTGTATCCTGGTATAGCGTGCCGGGCAAGGGGGCTTCTGACGCAAGGTAACCCTGGCGTTGGTAGAGCCGCCCCGGTCCCTGCTCGCCATAGTAGACCCTGACAGGCTTCTTGTCATAGTTGGACCAGCCCGTCTGTGGGGCATCGCCGATGGGCCGCACGTCGATGACGGTATCCCCTTTCCAGGTGACCTGATAGGGATACCGCTGATAGCCGGGGTTGCCGATGGAGACCTGCTCCGTGCGCTGGGCGAGAGGGTAGCGCATCTCGACAAGGCTGTGGGCAGGCTGCGAGCCCAGGCGCAGGAATGGCCGGTCCAGCGCAAACGGAACCTCCTGGCCGTTGCAGGTGAGGCGCACTTCGTCCGCCGCTACCCAGTCCGGCAGCCGGAGGGATACGCTGCAATCACACAGGAGCCGCACGCTCAATAGGCCTTGATAGGGCTGCTGACAGCGGATCTCGGCCTGGGGGATTGATTTGTCCATGTGCAGCGCCACGGTGAGGTGCCCATCCTGGTAGCGGGCGATGTTCTTCCAGGCGATGAAAAAGGCGTGCACACCCGAACCGCCGCAGCAGTTCTGGAGCAGGCGGGGTTTGTCCCGTAGCTCCGGGCCGCCCCAATGGGCGTTGAGCGTTTCCTCTGCTGCCAGGAAATGGGTGGGGGAGCTCCAGCCCGCATACGAGCCGACCAGCCGGGCGGACAGGTCGCGCCATGAGAACTGGGGGGTATCCGGCCGCTGATCGTCTACTGTCAGCCAATCCAGGTCGTGGGCCTGACTCTCGGTCAGTTGGTTGCGCACGACCCGCTCTACTTCGCTCCAATACTCGACATAACCCGCATTGGCAAGGGAGACAGCCAGTCCCACATAGTCCATCAGAGCGCAGGTCTCGCAGGAGATGATGTCGCTTGGTCGATCTACGGACTCGGGGAGAAAGCCGAAGGATGTGCCCCGTTCGCGGATAAATCGGCCCAGGCGCTCCGCGCGGGCGATCAGGGCGCGGTCATCCACGAACCGGGCATAGTCTACGATCCCGCAGAGGGTGCGAAGCGTGCCATGCACATGGGTGTGCGGGGGATAGATGTCGTCGGGCGGGAAAGGGCCAGGGTTCGCCAGTAAGAGTTGTACGAGTTGCTCGATCAGCGCCCAGGTGGCGGTATCCTGCAAGACCCGCCAGGCGACGAGCAGCGATTTGAGCAGGAAGCCGCTTTGATAGGCCGGGGTGTCCATGCGGGCCTGAATCCCGCGCACCATGCCCGCCACGGCCTGGCGCATTTGATCGGAGGGATCGTCCAGACAGGCAGTTGCCAGGGCGTACAGGGTCAACGCCTGATCGCCGGGGTCGGCCACGTGCTGGCTGAAGGAGGTGGCTGGCCGGTAGAGCAATCCGTCGTCGGGGCTAAGCAGCGCCAAGATCTTTTGCTGCCAGACCTGCTCGGTTGCCAGCGCGGTGCCGGTCATGTGCCGGTACATAATCGCCGCCTGATACTGGCGGGACATAACATCCCCGAAATCGGGCCAATCGTGGGCCATTAGCGTCGGGGTAGAGTAGAACGCGTTAAAGTAAGGCAATCCCTCGGAGTCTACCATCTGCTCCAAATAAGGGCGACTGCGGGCGACGATTGTCGCGATGTTGGAAGGTTCTGGATGTAGCATATCTCTGGCTCCTTGGCGAACGGGTAGCTGCTATTTGGCGAACGCGGCTTCTACCTTGCTCAAGATCGCCACGGCATCGGCGATCTCGGCATCTCCCCAACTCTCGTGTGCGTGCAGGTTGAAATCGATGTCCATCACCGCGTTGGCATTGGGGCAAGGGAACTGCTGGTCGGGGTTACCCCGATAGTCCGGGCTGCTCCAGGGGTAGCCGCTATTGCCGAACACCCGGCGGTGGACGTACCAGTCCATCATATGCGGCAGGGCTGCGCGATAGCTGGGGTTGACGGTCATGCCCTCGGCGGCCAGTGCTGCGCAGAACGTGGCCTTGTCGCAGGTGGCTTGATCCGCGTGGAAACGCAAGCGCAGGAACCAATAGCTGGGCGCTGCCCCTGGGATGAGGGCTGGGAACGAGACGGTGCGTAGATCCCGGATGCCATCGGCCAACCTGGCCGCCACAGCACGCCGGGCGGCGATCAGGTCGGGCAGCTTGGCTAACTGGGCGCGGCCAATGGCGCAACCCAGCTCGTTGGCGTTCAGGTTGAGCGAGGCGATGGCGTTGGTCGAACCGGCGGGCAGGCCGAAGGGCTTGCCCCGGTCGGCGGCGCGCCGCAGGGCATGGTATAGCTCCTCGTCCTGGGTGTAGATCAGCCCGCCCTGGCCGCCGGTGGAGTGATGCTTGCCGAACATGGTCGAGAAGACCGCTACATCGCCGAACGTGCCGACCATCTGCCCATGCAGCGTGGCGCCGTGGGCCTGCGAGCAGTCCTCGATCACCGGCAGGTAATGCTCCCGCGCGATCTGCATGATCCCGGCGATGTCGGCGGGTTCCCCGGCAATATGTGGCACGATGATGGCGCTGGTGAGGGGCGAGATCAAGGCGGCCACCTGTTCGGGGCCGACGTTGTACGAGCCGGGCATGGTGTCGGCTATCACCGGGATGCAGTTGCACAGGGGAATGGGCATCAGACCGCCCGGATCGGTGACAGCGCCGACGATGACCTCGGTGAAGGGTTCAATGCGCAGAGCTTGGAGCGCGACGTAAATGCCCGCCGTGCCTGAACTGATGGCGTCGGCATAGCCACCGCCCATATAGGTGGCAAACTCTTCGCAATAGGCCGCTTCTTGAGAACCATTGTAGCCGATGGCCTGCCCCGTGGCGATAGCCTGGTCGAACAAGGCATTCACGGCGGCCCTTTCCTCAAGCCCGATCAGGCCGCGTTCGGGCCAGGGGCTTGTGCGGACCCTGGGACCACCGTAGAGGGCCAGTTGGGAGGCATGTTCTTGTGGAGCCATGAGCCTTCTCCTTGGATTTGCGTGGATGGTGAGCAAGGCGCTTGCAGCCACCCCATAATAGTCCGCATACCTGGGGGTTGCAAAGCACTTTCGATGGCTTAATGGCCGTGCGCCTGCGAGTAGACATGGTAGGCGCGGCTGTAGCTAATGATAGCATCGACCACGGAGGCGGCCCCGATGAACGCCGCAGCCACCTGCGTCGTGTACCCGATAATTTTGGTGAAATCACCGGCAGTCAGGTTGATTTGCTCGCGGATGCCCAGCGCCAAGAAGACTACCAGGAACTGGCTGCCAACGAGGGCCAGCTCGCGAACATGCAGGAAAATCTGGCTCTTGGCCACCAGGCGGATAAAGATTTGCTTCCGTTTGCCCATCACATCCAGGAATCGCACACGGGTGGCGGGGTCACCTTTGGTGCTGATGGTGCGGATGCCAATGCCCGACGTCTCACTGATGACCGAGTATTGGGCGTCCAGCAGCACGCGCAGTCTGCGGTTAAAGAATACCGTCATCCAGAGAGGGATGAGCAGGCTGCCCAGGTAGGCCAGTCCCAGCGTTCTGTTGTAGGAGAGTAGGCTGCCGGACACCACCACGATTTTGATGATGATGGGGATAAAGTTCCCCAGCACGTAGAAGGTGGCATTGGTGATGCCGCTGACGGCGTTCAGTGTGCGCGTGTACGCTGCGCCGACCTTTTCTGCGTCGTCGCTGCTCTCGGCCTTTTCCGCGACCTTGAGCGTCAGTTCCACCGTCTTCTGAAAATCGGTCTCGTAGAACATTTTGTGGCGCAGGATGACGTTGGCGCGCACGATGGCAGGAGAGAGGACGCTGGCTCCCATGAACAGCCAGACCACCTCGCCCGCGGTCCCGGTTTGCAGCCGGTCTACGAATTGGCCGAGCAGGCTCACCGGCCACAAGGCGGCAAATTCTTGTCCGATAGTAACCAGCATAATGGCTAGACTGAATAGCTTGTATGCCCATATCAGTCGAAACACGTCCCGCATGAAATAGTAGTTGGGACTGAGTTTGAGCTCCTGGACGAACCTGTTGATAATACTCTTTGGCCGCAAATCGAGACGACCACGGATTGCGCCCATCTATTGTTGCTCCCCGGTAGAGATGAACCTGCTGGCATACTTCTGGCGAATACGAACAGATTTCCCCTTGAGCGCATCCTTTGCGCCAACTATACGGTTGTAGCAGCGATCACCAAGCGACGATGTCGTGCGGGACGGGATTGTACTCTATCCTGGCCTGAACGCTAATCTAGCAAGGGAACAAGCTCGCGAAGGTGCGAGATGGCGGGCACCCCGACAAACGCCTCCTGCTGATCGTGGTCGGCAAAGAGGTTTTCTCCCGATGCCTGACCCAGCAAGCGGCGTCGAATGCGGATGGGGTACAGCCCGGCAGCGCGAGCGCCCTGCACATCCTCGACGGAATCGCCGACGTACACTACCTCCTCTGGCCTGAGGCCGGTTTGGTCGAGCGCGAAGGTGAAAATGCGCGGATCGGGTTTCTTGACCCCTACATCCCCCGAGATCACTACGGCCTCGAAAAAGGGGAGCAAGTTGAGATCGGCCAGCACCGCATGAGCGTGGGGTGGGTGGTCAAAGTTCGAGATCAGGGCGAGTTGCCTGCTCTGTTGTAGCGCCGCCAGTACAGAGGGCACCTCCGGGTCTAGCGCGATCCTCTGCTGCCAGGTTGCAATGCTGGTCGTGGCTGCGGTAGCCAGGTCTCGTCTGCTCAACGGCAGTTGTAGCTCGTGGCACAGCGCCTGCAACTGTCGCTCGTACAGCGTCAACCCGTCGTCGGCCAACGGCGGCACCGGGCGATGGAACAACTCGTCGCCGTAGGGTGCAAACTCTTCCTCGGAGAGGGATAGCCCGCGCTCGACGAACAGGTTGTAGAGTGCCGTCCGCCAGGCGATCCAGGCGCCGTCCATATCTGAGAAGATCAGCAGAGTACCATAGAGATCAAAGAACACGCCTTTGCGATTCATGCGTTCCTTCCCTGGTCTGGTGGTCAATGGTGAGTGTCAGGGCTGTTCTGGCAACCCGTTGCCGCGACCGTGCGTGCAGGCGCTATGGCCCAAGTATACGCTGAATCCGCGCGCATAGCGAACGCTGCCTGTCAGGTCGCGGGTGGTTGGTTATTTGGCGACGGATTTGCGACCGACGAGCAGCGAGAGTAGCAGGTCCGTGGGGAAGGCCAGGGTCTCACCGCGTGCTTCGGCCTGATCGAGGTCCGCCCGAATGCGCTGCATACCGGTGGCGTATGCTTCGTCCGACAGGAGGGCGAGCTGCGAGACGGCGTGCTTCTGGAGAAAGGGATCATTTAGCACCTGGCGGCCCTGTTTGGTGTCCACGATGTGCTCCACGGGTTGCAGCGTGATCTGCTCAAATCCGCAGGTCACCATCCAGTCCAGGGTAGTTCCCCAGGAGGGGAAACGGCGCAAGTCGGTCTGGTAGGTGCCCTCGAAATAGTCATAGACATACCATCGGTCGCGCATCCCGCGGGGGTTTTGGCCGACCACAGCCAACGCGCCACCGGGGCGCAAGGTGCGCCAGGCTTCAGAGATAAAGGTCTGCGGGGCGTCGAAGTGATGCAGCGCGTTGGCACAGAAGACCAGATCAAAGGTAGCGTTCGGGAAGGGGAGAGTCTCGGCGGTGCCACAGACCAGGCCGGTTCGCAGGCTTGGCTGCTGCTCGCCCTGGAGATGGGCCTGTTGGAGCATCGCGTAGGACAGGTCCAGCCCGCTAATGCGGTAATCGGCGGCCAGCTCGGTTACCCAGCGACCAGTTCCGCAGCCCACTTCCAGGATATGCTGCGGGGCAAGGTGTTGGGCCAGCGCGCGCAGCGCGGCGGCGACTCCTTCTAGCGGGCTAAAGGCGTAGCGTTGATGGTAGGTGGAGGCCAATGGGGCGTAGTTCAGGTGTTCAGCAGGCATAGTAGTACCATATCGATGAGAACATGGATGCTCCTTTGGGAGATGGAGTGAAGAGGCATCTCGGGTAGGATGGAGTGTTGGTCAGCAAAGAAGATGGGATAAGAAAGATGATTGCGGTGCGATGATGAAAGTGAATGGGAGAGATGCCTGCCTCTCCCGGGAATCAGGCTCGCGCCAGTTCCACGTATCCGATGCTCTCCTCGGTCAACCACTGAGCATATCGGAGCGCCTGGCCGATGTCGTGCGGCTCTACGCACGGGTACAACTCGGTGATCTCTTTGACGCTCATACCCTCGGCGATCATGGTGAGGAGGAGGGTGACTGTGATGGGTAGTCCTCGGACGCACGGGCGTCCTCCCATCACATCCGGATCGAACGTAATACGACTAAAGACCTGCATAGAAGCACCTCCGGCTCGTTTGGACCCATGCCATTGGTCTATGGGATCGCAGGTCATTATAAGGGTTTGACCTTAAAAGGCAAGTTTTGCCAGTCTGATGTGCATGGTTTCGACCTAGAGGACGTTGGAGCGGCTATTGAGCGGATGGGTCCGGCGTGCCGCATTCGGGGCAGAACCTGTCTCCCGGCTTGAGTTGCTTGCCACAGTGATCGCAGACTACCCGCAGCCGCGCGCCGCAATGCGGGCAAAAGCTGCTGTCTGCCGTTGCGGGTTGCCCGCACTGGGGACAGATGGGGGAGGAATCCGGCGTCTGCCCTGGTCTATCTGCCATGCCTCTTTCCTGGAGGGGAACGCCGGGGCGGGAGGCTATCTCGCGTTGAAGGGCCTCGGCGAGAGCGAGAAAAGGCGCCTGATACTCGCGCGCATAGCGGACCCACAGGCTCCCGATATTGGCATACTGTTTGTCCAGCCTCATGCCAAGCAAACCCTGCCGGATAATCAGCGTGGAGAGCCCTCGCTTCGGGGCTATTCCTTGGGAGATGCGCCTGGCGGGTGCGAACGGGAATAGCTCCAGGCCGAGAATGTACGCCAGAGGGGCCTTTTCCGGTTCGTATCGGCGCACGCCGAGCTGGCCTTCCCTGCTCGCCTGCAAGGCCTGTAGGGCGGCATCGACTAGCCAGAGATCGTAGAACATGGTGATGTGAATCTCGTTGGCAGTTAGCTCGAGCACGATGGGACACCAGTCTTCGTAGGTGTGTGGAGTCATGCCTACGGCGGTCACCGTAGCCTGATCTTGCGGCATGTGTGCTTACCTCCTGGACATCAGGCGCAGTCCATTGGCGCGGGCGAGTTACCCGTGTCTATGGGTAAAGGCCGAGTGCAACCTGTCTGGCGCTATCCCGCAGGCTCTACGCGCGTGCCGCACTTGGCACAGAATTTGGCCCCCGGATCCAGGGGCGCTCCGCACCCTGCGCAGAGCGCTGCTTCAGGGGCGGGCTGGGGTTGATCGAGCCTGGCCCCACATTCGGGGCAGAATTTGGCATTTTGCGCCAGTTGCTTGCCGCAGTTCGGGCAGGTAATGGCGATAGCCCCGGCGGGTTCGATGGCCTGCCGGATGGTCTGAAAGGCGTCCTGCTGGTCCTGATCGAACTCGAACCGCTGCGGGCAACTACCGCCGAACACCTTTCCCAGGCTTGTGCTCAGCAACTGCCGCGCCTTGCTGGTTTCCGTGGTCCGCCGAACAAACTCCAGTGAACCGCGCTGTCCCCCTTGGGCCGGAATCCAGGTAACCTGCCCGATCTCTTCCAGGGGCACCTCCCAACGGGCCACTTTGACGCGCTCTCCGGCGTGCGCTCCTCCCGTCTCTTGCAGGGTATCCCAGGAACGTATTCCCTGGGCCAGCGTGGACGGGCCGCGAAGCTGGGTGATAAATAAGAACTGCCCTTCCCACACTTGCGCAACGGTGGCATGGTAAATGGTTCCATAGGCTTTGGGGTCCTCGGCGGTATACCCAAAGGCTGTCAGTGCTGGCATGCGAACCTCCTTTTTGCTGCTAATCAGTCGGTCTTGCCGCAACGCGTTTCAATTGGCGAGTGCAGGCGTAACCCGCTCGCCGCAGTTGGGACAAAAGTTGTCTCCCGCCTTGATCTGGTGCTGGCAGGAGGGGCAAAGTGTTTTGATCTGTCCGCCGCAGGCCGGGCAAAAGTTGGCATCTGGCGCAGTCGGTTGACCGCAATGCGGGCAAGAGCCGGACACGTCCGGAGCGGATGTATCCGGGTCGGACACGTCCGGGGCGGATGTATCGGGGCCGGACACGTCCGGGGCGGATGTATCCGGGTCGGACACGTCCGGGGTGGATGTATCGGGGGCGGATGTATTCGCCGATGTTTGCGGCGGAGCATCTGACGGTGTTTGCGCCTCGCTGCGGCGTGGGACGCCGGGACCATAGCTAAGCGGCAAGCTCTTGGGTTGGCTGGATCTCGCGGTGATAGCGCGCTCTATCGCCTGATAGATAGCGGTAAAGGCTGGCTCCTGCTCTTGAGGATAAAGGAACCGCAGCTTTTCAATCCACAGCCTGCCCTGTGGTGCTGTACGACTCAGGACTTTTTGCGTCAGGGTTCCTGGGACGTAGGCTGGCCTGGCGGGTTTGTACGGCTTGAGCATGATCTGGTGAACGTCTGAGAAGGGTATGTTGGTGGTCTTGTAGTGACGCATGCCTAGCTTGCCTCCCCTGCTGTTCTGCAGGGCGGTTGTGGCCTCTTCCAGGGTGCGCAGATCGCGAAACTCTGTCACACCGAGTTGGTTGCTCGCCAGCTCTAACACAGCGGGGTTGGCTTCCCAGGCAGAGGAATACTCGTCACTCACCAGGCGCTCTGCAAACCCCCAGGCGGTAACGGTCACCTCATTTGGTTGCATGCGTGCCTACCTCCATACCTCTCTCCGATGATCACCCTATCGTCTCTACCCGCGTGCCGCATTTAGCGCAAAACTTGGCCCCTGCTTCCAGGCTGGCCCCGCAGCCCTTGCACTGGTTCCCCCTGGCGGCTTCTGCCTGGGCCAGATTTTGGCCGCAGTTGGGGCAAAAGGTCGCACCCTCTTTGGCCAACTTGCCGCAATTCGGGCAGGCGATCCCGCTCCCTTGACTTGCCAACCGCCGAATCTCTTCAAAGGTCGCCTGCTGGTCGGGGGTGAATTCGATCTCCGGCGAGGTGAACTGGCTGAGCATGCGCCCAACATCTGCAACGACCTTCTGGTACCACTTTTTGTCCTCTTTGGGCGCGCCCTTTTTGAAGAACCGAATGGATCCCCGCTCATCGCCCTGACAGGGGCTAAACTCGATCCGTTCGATCTCATTGGTACGAATCTGCGTATGGGTTACGCTGGCCTGTTTGTCTTGGAGGTCGACTCCACCTCCTGTGCTTTTGAGGGCGGCCCATATAGCCTGGGTATTGTCGTCCCAGTCGAGAGAGGCGTTTCCCGCGCCGCGAATCTCGACAATGATCACCTGATCGCGCCACAGGAGGACGACTGCGGGTATCTGGAAGAAAGCGCCTCCCATATCTGTGCCTTCAGCGCCTTTGGTGTAGCCCCAAGCCTCCAATACGCGTGTCTTTTCTGACATTGACTGCCTCTTTCTGGCTTGTTAGCCCTGCTTGAATCGTTCCTGGGTACGAGCGGTCAGGCGCTAGTCATGCGCGTGCCGCACTTGGCGCAGAACTTGCTCGCAGGGTCCAGGGCCGCGCCGCAATTCGGGCACTGGGGCTGCTGGGCCACGCGGGCCTCGTTCAGGTTGTGGCCGCAGTTCGGGCAAAAGGCGGCGTCTGTCTTGATCGGCTTGCCACACGCGGGGCAGGCCGCCAGGCTGCCTACGCCGATGGCCTGGTGGATGGCGCGGAATGCATCCTCCTGGTCTGGCGGGAACTGGATTTGCTGGGGCATGCTGCGGTCGCGCGCCCGCTCGATGCTGGCGGACATGCGCTGCATCAGTCCTTTGGCCCTCTCCTGAGACTTTTTCACAAAGCGAATAGAGCCGGGCGCGCCTTCACGGGAGGGCACGAACTGCACCTGCTCCAGCGTGTCCAGTCTGGTCTGCCAGTAGGAGGCGGTGATCCCCTCCTGCTGAAGATTGGCTCCGCCCCCGGTGTCTTTTAGTGCCTCCCATAGCTCCTGGATGTTCTGTTCCCATCCCGCGGGCGTCGCCTGGGCGCCGTGTAGTTGCACGGTGATGAGCTGGTTCTCCCACAAGAGGACGGCGGTGGGCACGTTTTGGTGGCTTCCGATTTCAGTTGTTGCCGAGTAGCCCAAGGCTTCCAACGAACGAGGTTCTGTCATGGCTCTCCTCCTTGTTGCTGCGCGTAGCCTCTATGGTCAAGGTGTTGGTTCATTCTCACCATTGTACCAGTTCTGGCGCGTGAGCGGCTGGCCGCTTGCCCCGCGAACGCCCGGTTTGACCAGTAGCGTCTGGTAGACGTTGAGCCGCCCGACGGTAAAGCCCTGGGCCGAGCCGGACATGAACAGCCGCCACACGCGGTAGGTGGGCTCGTCCACGCATTGGAGGGCTTGCTCGTGATGGGCCTCCAGCCGTCGGACCCAATGGCGCAGGGTCATGGCATAGTGTTCGCGCAGGCTTTCCACGTCGCGCACCTCGAAACCCGTTTCCTCCGCTACCCGCATGGTGGTGCTGATCGGAACCAGTTCGCCGTCGGGGAACACATAGGCATCCGAAAAGCTCCGGGCTGCGCGCCGCCCCCGCATGGGGGGATCTGTGGCCCGGCTGGCAATCCCGTGGTTGAGAAACACCCCTGTGGGGCGCAGTAGGTTCCATGCCTGTCGAAAGTAGACGGGAAGCAGGGCCTGCCCCACGTGCTCGAACATGCCCACGCTGACCAGGGCGTCGTAGGGCTGGGCGGCATTCAGCTCCCGGTAATCTTGCACTAGCACGCGGCAGCGCTCTGTCAGTTCGGCGGCGGCGATGCGTTCGTTCGCCAGTTCAGCCTGGGGTGAACTGAGGGTAATGCCCGTCGCATCCACCCCGTAGTGCTGGGCGGCGTGCAGAACCAACCCGCCCCAGCCGCAGCCGATATCCAGCAGCCGCTGGCCGGGCTGCAGCCGCAGCTTGCGGCAGATATAGTCCAGCTTGCGGGCCTGGGCTGTGTCCAGATCATCATTGACCGAGGAGAAGTAGGCGCAGGAATAGACCATCCTGCTGTCCAGCCAGAGCTGGTAAAAGTCGTTGGAGACGTCATAGTGGTACCGGATGGCCTGGCGGTCGCGCTCCACCCCGTGGGTTCTGCCATCTAGCTCCGCCCGTCCGCGCGGTGCGCTATGCTGCTGGCGTTCGGCGGGGAGACGCAGGAGGCGAGGGGCCAGGCGCAGCTTGGCTTGCAGGTCCGCGACGTTCTGCTGGAGGGACTCGGCGACATCGAAAACGGCCTCTATGTCTCCCTCGACGTCGAAATCATCGTACAGGTAGGCTTCCCCCAGGGACACTTCCGTGCCGGGCAGGAACATGGCACGCAACGCGCCGGGGTGGTTGAGCACGAGAATCGCCTCGCGGGGCTTGTCGTCATCGGGCCAGCAGGTGCCGTCCCACAGGCGGACGCAGAGGTTATGACCGTCTCTTCCCATCAAGTCATCCAGTAAGCTGCGGGTGATCTGATCTGCCTTGATCATAGCCATTTGCGATTCTCCTTCCGTCAGAGTACGCATCGGGCGTTTTCACGACAGTCGAGACAGGTTGATGCTGGTGACAATCCGCAGATGATTGCGAAGGTGCACCGCGTGGTGTGTGGTGGGCAAGGATGTTGCGGTAGCGGATGGGGGCAGACCAAACCTCGCCCCATCCGGCTGGTGGCTGCGTTGACTCTTGTTTCCTATTATAGACGGACGCTAACCCGCACGCAAGTGAGGCGCGGGCCAGCGGGAAACCGTCGGTTTTTGCGCTACTGGGCGTCGTCCATCAGTTCGGCAATGGCCAGGCCATGCTCGCCTGCTACCGAGTAGAGCAAGTAGGTGTGTCCGTCCTCCTGGTAGATGCACGGGTCGCGCAGTTGGCGCGCCGGTTCGTGGATCGCTCCCCGCTGGGAAGGCTCCAGGGGCAGGCGTGCGCCCTCGTAGGTTGTTTCCGGTTCCAGGGCGGTGGTCGGTTCGGTGGCCTGCCAGGTCGTCCAGTCGGGAGTCAGCTCGATGGTCGAGCGCAGGATGCGTTCCGGGCAATCCCCGGCCCGGCTATAGTACACCTCCAGCGTATCCCCTCTGAGGCGCACCGCCGAATGCCGCATGGTGGACGGAAACAGGGTAGGCCCCTGCTCCCAGTCCGTCAGGCCATTGGGGGAGCGATAGAAGGTTCCTGGCATAGCCAGCCCATAGTGATAGCCGCCCCACTGGAACACCCGCCAGTAAGAGGGGCCGAGAAGCGGCTCGCGGGCCTCAAAGCGCAGCCCATCCTGCGAGATGGCTACCCGCTCGAACTGGTGCGGCGGTTCGGGCAGGCAACAGCCGTGATAGTACATCCAGATCTCCTGGCGGTCTGGCGCCACGTGCACGTCCGGGGAGGCGATGTGCCGGTTAAAGAACGAGTCCTGCAAGTCGAGCACGCCGGGAGAGTGAACGTGCCACGGTCCCTCCAGGTGGTCCGCATAGGCCAGGCGGATATAGGTGCCCTGGTGGTGGGCAAAATACAGGTAGTACTGGCCCAACGGATTAGGAACCCAGGAGGGCACGCGCATCAGCGATGGGCCATTGATGTTGCTGCCCATCCGGTCATCCATATTCGGCGTGATGATGGGGTTTTGTGCAAGGCGATGAACGGGCATAAAAGTGTACCCTTTCTATGGGAATGGCTATTCTTGTTGCAGGGGCGGGCCGCCGCGCTGGTAGGCCGTGGAATCCAGGACAGCCAGCCAGTCGAAATCGGTGAGGCTTGCAGGCGTCAGCGCAAAGTAGGTCTGGTTTTTCATACTGCCCGAACGAGTCGGAAGGGCCGCGACTTCTGAGGCTGGCAGCCCCTGGCCTCGGTGCGTCGGAATGAACCGCGCTGGTCCCGGCATGGCAGTCAGCCGCGCTTCCAGCGTGCCAGCTTTGGGCTGGCCGATGCCGTTGGCCTCAGAGACGCCGACTGCCGAACCGATCACGGCATAGCGCGGGCCGAGCATCGCATCGAGCTGCGCTCCCGCGGGCCACCAGGCGAGCAGGTTAGGTCCTAGTTGCCATTCTGACTTGCCGCGCTTCAAGTGGCTGTTGTGCGCAAAGGCGAACACCTTGCCCCGCCCACGCTCGCGAGACACCATATATGCCAGGTTATCCGCCATCATCGCGTCGCGAATGCCGAGCCCCTGAACGATCCGGTCGCTCGACTGGCGCGCCAACGTGGCATGATAGTTCAGCAGTTGCCGGGCCATCGTAGCATAGTGTACGGCTTCCAGATAGCGATCCTGGTCGCTCTTTTCCACCATTTCCGGGCGGCGCATATGCAGTTCCGAGATGAGATCTTTGGTCTCAATCCGCAACTGCGTGGCGGCTGGTGACAGACCGATCGACTGCGTCGGGTCCGTCATGGCAGCGGGGTTCTCCCAGGCGGCATCCTGGCCGAGCAGCGGGTCGATGCGCTCGCGATACTCGCGGGCGCGGGCGCCATCTATCGAGGCGAGGTAATCGAGCGCAAAGTACAAGACCTGGCGTGGGCTATCGGTGCCCATCATCTCGGTCGGGCTATCAAAGCCATAGAACCGGAGCTTGACTCGGTGGGAGGGATCGGCATTGTATTGCCGCATCCACTCGACGAGTTCCCGATTCGCGTCGAGCAGACCAAAGCCGTGGCTGAACCCTTCGTCCCGCACAGCTTTATACGATGATGGGCCGCGGCCAGCCACGTATTCGTTCACGATGGGCCCCCGTGGGAAGCTGCTCTCGACGGCGATGGCGCTGTAGCCGTGCGCCTCCACCAGACGCTGGAAGAGCCGGTTGCGGAGCATGAGGATATCCTCGCCGCCGTGGAGCGCTTCTCCAAAGCCGAGCAACTCTACCGAGTCGCCAAGAGCGGCGACGAGCCTGTCGATGGCAGCATTCATCGTTCCGGGCGAATCGACGGAGAATGGAACTGCTTCCTGGCGAATCCATTCGTCGAGAGTGGTATATACCGGAGCGGCACCTGTCATTTCCTGACCTCCTGGCAATCTGACCAGTTCATCTATTGCACTTGTCGTTCTATAGGTTGTTTGCCGAACCGTATGATACCATCTTTCGGATGGACAGTTCAACCAGGGGTGACGCTGGCAGATGGCTATGCTGGGCTGCGACCCACGTACAGGATGTGCTCAGCCATATCCACCACGGCAGGCTCCGTGGATGTCTGCAAAACGATCTCTTGCCAGTGCTGCCACTGCTCGCTGGACTGCGGCAGGTTGTTGGTGGCTTCGGGTAGGCCGGTGGAGAGTCCTTCGCTACCGGCCATTGCCAGCGTGACGAGGCCGCACGATTCGGCCAGTTGCCTGATCTCTGCCGCCCTGGAAAAGTGGCAAAGATGTCCCGCAATGGGGATATTCCCATCGCGCAGCAGGTCCGCCAGGGAGGGGTCTACCAGCAGGTCGGGGAACGCGCGCAGGATCGTCCGCAGCAGGGCCAGGTAGCCGCGCACGCCCAGGCAGATGGTAGCTCCCGGTTTGGCGACTCGGATCAGCTCGTGGATGGCCTGCGCGCGCTCCTCCGGCTGAGGGATGTAGGTGAGCGGGTCCAGGCAGAGCACCGCATCGAAATGGTGCGAGGCGAGCGCCGACAGGTCGCGGACGTCTCCCAGCAAGCACTCGCGCAGCCGGTTGCGGACATTCTCAGGCTCGGCGGCCATGTGCGCCTGCGCGCTGGTCAGGCAACCCTCGGACAGGTCCTGCAAGACGACCTCGTATCCGAGTCGGCAGAGGGCGATGGCATAGCGGCCCGGCCCGCCCCCAGCATCAAGAATCAACCCCTGGGGAGGCAGATGGCGCAGGAAATGGTGTAGATTGACGTGGAACTCGAGCGAGTGGTAGGCGTCTTTGGCGAGACGTTGCCACTCGCGTTCGGGGTCACTGTTATACTGGGCTGCTACTCGGTCCATGTGGGCGTCTCCGGCTAGGTTTTGTCGGGTCTGAGCAGACATTCCATGATGTCGTTTTGAGAGGTGAAACCGGCGCGCTGGTAAAAGGACACGCTGGTTTCGCTGGGCCAGACGATGAGCAGCTCCAGGCCCTCCTGGATGGCCCAGGCTTGAACGCGTTCTATGAGCGCCGTGCCGACGCCCTGCCCCCGGTAGGGTGGGCGGGTGTAGACGTTGGTGACGTATCCCCAGTCGTCGTGCAGGCGGGAGGGTTTGGGGACCTTATGGATGCGCTGCACAAAGAGGTGGGCGACGATCTGGCCCTCGCGTTCGGCTACCCAGTAGGTCCAGCGCCCCTCGCGCAAGCCCTGGCGGAGAAACTCGACGCAGTCAGCCAGGAAGCTCTCGCGGGACAGGTTGGCAGGGGCAGGCTCTTCCTCGGTGCGGAAGTCCCAGCGCATGCGGGCCAACTCGGGCAGGTCGTCCTCCTGGGCCGTGCGATAGGTAATCATCGTTCACCAGCCCACGAATGGCTTTGCCTGGTCTTCAGCGCGCCCGTATGCCTCGTCCAGAAAGCCGCTCAACACGCGGACATACTCCTGGGGGAAGAGCAGCAACGGGTGAGGGCCGCCCTGCGCAAAGGCGTGCGTCTTGGCCCGGGGATAGCGCGCCTTGAGCGCGTCCATATTGCTGATGGTCACCGGGTCATCTTTGGAGGCAAGGAGCAGCATCTTGCCCGGCCAGCCTGCCAGCTTTTGCGGGTCAAAGACAAACTGGCTGGACATGTCGGCCTGGGCCTCGTAGAAACGAATCAACGCTTGCTTGCTCAGGTGGTTCGCCATTTCATCAAAATAAGCCTGGGTGAAAACGCGCCAGGCGCTCGCTTCAGGGAGAGGGCCGGTGGAGGCGGTGATCATGGTCTTGCGGCTTACAAAGAAGGGCAGCACCTTGAGGGTGGTAACCATACGTCGTCGCCCGGCAGCCTTTTCTGGGCTGAGCAGTCCGCAATGGGAGAGCACGACATGCTCCACGCTGTCCGGATGCTCTTGCAGGAAGTACTGGATGACCTCGCCCCCCAGCGATAGCCCGATAAAGGTAGCCTTTTGCACTCCCTCGGCATGGAGGATGTTACGCAACATGCGGCAGGTTTCGCCGATGTCGAACGTGCCCTGCAGGGGGTAGGCGTCCGGGGCGATAATACGATAGTCACCCTCCAGCGCCAGGATGGGGTGCATCCAGATGTCGGCAGAGGCAAAGCCGCCGGAGAAAAAGAGCAGCGCTGGCGCGTCCTGCGGTCCGGCGGCGATATAGCGCCACGTCGTATCGTGTTGGGCGAGTTCCTGGTAGGGATGCTCGGCCCGAAAAGCCTGGAGCAGTTCCCGTTGTGGCGCGGGAACCTGGGCATAGATCGATGCGAAATCGGCGTTGCTCATCCTGTAGTACCTCCGGGTGTGCGACGAACACGATCAAGCGACCTACCTGGACGGGGGCAGGCTCAGGTGAGACCATATCCGGCCACGCTACTGGCCTGGGCATATCGCGGGCCGGGAATGGAATGGGGAATACTGTAACGCAGGGGCGTTCTTCTGTCAAGCAGGGGGATGGACTGGACCGCAGGCTTCCAGCCGGCATCTGAGGGAGCCGCCAAGGGTGGCGGCGGTCCAGGATGCGGGCGATTCGGGGAGCGTATTCGCATAGTCAGTGAGCGCGGCACGACGCAATGGGCGAGTCTCGTTCGCTGCACTATACGGCTCACCGGAAGTGCGGCTGCGCCTAATGCTGCATCGGGGTCTCTGGTCCGCGAATGGCCTCGACCCAGGCGACGATATTGGCGGGTGGGACGTCGTCTTGCATGTTGTGGGCCGGAGCGATCACATAGCCGCCACGCTCGCCGAGCACGGACGCCAGCTCCAGCACGTGCTCGCGGACTTGATCGGGCGTGGCTTGTGGTAGGAATTGCTGCACATCCACCGCCCCCCAGAAGACCAACCGCTCTCCGAAATGTTCCTTGAGCGCGCGCGGCTCCATACGGGCGGCAGAGGTCTGGATGGGGTTGAGGATGTCCACACCGCAGGCGATCAACTGATCCAACAGGGCATATACCGACCCGCAGGTATGATGCCAGTAATAGCAGTGGGCGAGTTGCTTGGTGCGGGCGATGCGCTCGGCGAAATAGGGCGCGACGAGTTCTTCGAACGTGCGCGGGGAGAGCAGGGGGGCCAGTTGCATGCCGAAATCGTCGCCGCTGGTGGTCAGGTCGATGTAGGGGCCGAGGGCGGCGTAATATGGTTCCAGGATGGCCATTTGCAGGTCGAACACCCGCTCGAAAAAGGCCTGCACGAAATCAGGGTCCGCCGCCAGCCGGAACAGGAAATCGTCATAGCCGCACATCCAGCAGCCGAGTTCCAGGATACCAAAGACCGGATGCTCGGCCAGGACCACGTACCGCCCTTCCTCGTGCAAGGCCCTGGCCTGCTGCTGCCAGCTTGCCAGTAGTTGCTCGTCCAGGCGAGGCTCCGGCCAGGGGAAATCGGCCAGGTCTGCCCGTGTGGCCCCTTTGAGCGGGGAGCGGACGATGTCGTGATACTGACCTACCTGCTTGCGCCAGACTCCCCAGCAATCCACCTGCACGCCGGGGGCAGGGCTGGCCGTGTGGACGCTGGGCAGGTTGACGATGCGGCCCACGCCGCGAAAATCGCACCCCGCCCATTCCAGGATGCGCTCATCCACTCCCGAATTGGTCAAGACCGGCTCGTCGGTAAAGCCCAGGTAGGCGCGCAAGGCAGCCTGGCAGCCCAGGCTCATGGCGGTCAGGGTAGTGCTCCCCAGGTCGATGGGGAGCCGGTCTGGCGTTTCGTGGCGCATGGTGCAGGCAAATCGCTCGCGACTGTTCATAGATGCCCTCGGCTTGTGCTAGGTGTGAGATAGGTTGGCGCGCAGGCGTTCGACGATCACCCGCGCAACTGCGATCACTCCTGCTAACCCACCTGCTTGACCTTCAGGTCCGTGATAAAAGCTGTGGTCTCCAGGCGAAGCTTGCGTTCCGCCGTCTCCTGGTTTGCGCTCGTGATTTCGATAGTGGTGGCAAAGCCATCGCGCTTTTGGCCCAAGACCTTGGCATCCGTAATAAGGCCCGTGGAGACGACGGACACTCCCACATCTGCAGGGACCGTCAGGTCCACATCGCCGATAAAGCCAAAGACGCGCACCGTGGTCTCGCCGAGGGGCAGCTCTGCCTGGGTCATGTCCAGGTCTACGTCACCGATGAGCAGCCAGATTTCCTCGTCGGCCACCTGCCAGACCCCGTTGCGGTGGACATCGCCAAATATCTTTTGCGTCATGCGCGTGCCTTCCGGCACCATGCGGGGGCGCAGCACAAGGAACACGCCCAGCAGAATCAGCCCCACCGGCCAGCAAAACTGGCCCAGATTGATGTCAAAGGCAGCTTCTAACAGGAACAGGAATCCGACCAGGATAATCAACACCCCGATGATCAGTTGCCCTCTGTTGCGCATGGGTTCCTCCTAACCTTCTCTCCTACCTGAGGAGCAAATAGACAAGCCAGGGGGCACGTCCCCCGCTCACTATTATACGCGCCAGGGGGAAAAAAGTCGCGGGGAATTGCCAGCCACGAGCAGGTTGGTGCCCGCCTATTCCGGCGCGATTCGCGGTATGGACCGGAATGGCGCGGGGGCTGGCAACCACACAGGACGCCAGCCCCCGGCATGGTCTGTGGGGTTACCCTGCCAGGATGGTCTCGATGGTTTGTAGTTCCTCCGCCGAGAATGCCAGGCGTTGGATAGCGGCCACGTTCTGCTCGATCTGCTCCGGGCGGCTGGCTCCGACCAGCGCGGAGGTCATCCCTGGATGGCGCAGCACCCATGCCAGGGCCATCTGGGCCAGCGTCTGGCCGCGGGCCGTAGCCAGATCGTTCAGCTTGCGGGTGCGGGCGATCTTTTCCTCGGTGATGTGCTGAGGCCGCAAAAATCCGTGGGGTTTGCCCGCCCGCGAGTCGGTGGGTATGCCATTCAGGTAACGGTCGCTCAGCAAGCCCTGGGATAGCGGGGAGAAGACGATGCACCCGATCCCTTCCTCAGACAAGACGTCCAGCAGTCCCTCCTCGACCCAGCGGTTGAACATGTTGTACGCGGGCTGATGGATCAGGCAGGGCGTGCCTAGCTCGCGCAGGATGCGCGCGGCCTCGCGCGTCTGATCTGGCGAATAGGACGAGATGCCAACGTAGAGGGCCTTGCCCTGGCGCACCAGATGATCCAGGGCGGTCATGGTTTCCTCCAGGGGAGTATTGGGGTCGGGCCGGTGGCTATAAAAGATGTCCACGTAATCCAGCCCCATGCGTTGGAGGCTCTGGTCCAGGCTGGCGATCAGGTATTTGCGAGATCCCCACTCGCCGTAGGGGCCGGGCCACATGCGATAGCCCCCCTTGCTGGAGATGATCAGCTCATCGCGATAGGGGGCCATGTCCTGGCTCAGGATGCGTCCAAAGGTTTCCTCGGCGGAGCCGGGGGGCGGGCCATAGTTGTTCGCCAGGTCAAAGTGGGTGATGCCCAGGTCAAACGCGCGGTGGACCATCGCGCGGGCGTTCTCCAGTCTGTCCACGCCGCCAAAGTTGTGCCAGAGGCCCAGCGAGATGGCGGGCAGCATCAACCCGCTGCGGCCACAGCGCCGGTAGACCATCGTGTCATAGCGTTCAGGGGAGGCGAGAAAGGGCATGGGAAGGCTCCTTTGTGCGTGCTATTGGCGTCACGTTCCTCAGGCGGATCAATCCAGGTAGGCGGCGATAGTGCGCGCCACAGCTTGCCCTAGCAGTTCGTAACCCGCGGGATGATAGTGCACGCCGTCTGGCCTCAAGTGGTCATCGCGCCCGGCCTGCATCACGGTGCTGTACAGGTCACTGACAGGGATGACCAGCTCGGTGGCAATCGTAGTGGCGACCTGGTTATAGGCGCGCACGTCCTCCTCAAAGCGGTCAAAGCCTTTGGTGGCGTGATGCCAGGCCTGGTTGACGGGCGTAGTTGCGGCCCAAAGGAGCGTGGCGTCGGTTTGCTCGCGCAGGCGCGTCAGAATCTGGCGCACGTTGGTCGCATACTCCTCAATGGGGACGGCGGCCTGTTCCTGGTCGAACTCCTTGCGGAGGTCGTGCAAGCCGCAGTTCAGGTGGACGACCTGCGGCTGCCTGGAGATCACCCATTCGTCCAGATGGGCGAGCACGTTGCGGCTGTTGCCCCCGTTCTCCTCGGGCGCCCAAACCTCGGCGGCGGGTTCGCGTGCAGTCAGCTCGCGCCGCACAACCTCCTGATAGCCCATCCGGATGGAATCGCCGATCAGAATGACGAGTGGTGGCATGGCGTATCTCCTGTTGAGTTGGGTGGCTGCCAGGACATCACCGACGGCGGCGACGTCGCGGTGGTCTGCTCGGTTGTTCCCGCTGGGAAGGGCCTGCCTCTGCCTCCTCCACCGGGCGATCCGGCGGGGTGTGGAGGGTTTTTTGATAAAAGTCATCCAGCAACATGGCGACCAAGGCCAATGAGTCCTCGCTCTCGCCCAGGCTTTTGGCCAGAGGCATAAAGCGCTGCATGCGTTCAACCTCCACCCGGTCGCGGAAGCGCAGGCGGGCCTCCAACAGGGCGGTCAGGCGCTGGCCGACAATCGTTTCCAGGTCCTCATCGCTTGGCAGACGGCGCTCGTCAAAAGAGATACTGTAACGTTTGCCGATGCGTTGCAGAGCCACGCTCTCCATCCCGGTGACCAGGGAGATGGCCTCCCCGCTGGCCCCGGCCCGACCCGTGCGCCCGGCGCGATGGATATAGTCCTCAGGGTCCTCCGGCGGCTCGTAGATAAAGACGTGCGAGAGGTCGGGCAGGTCGATGCCACGGGCGGCTACGTCCGTCGCTACCAGGTAGCGCAGGTTGCCCTCGCGCATGCGCCGCATGATAGTCTCTCGGTCTTTTTGGGAGAGATCAGAGCTCAATTCGTCCGAATCATAGCCAAAGCGTTGCAGGACGACATTCACATAGTGCACTTTGGCCTTGGTATTGCAAAAGATCAGCGCGGCGGGTGGGTTTTCGATCTCGATGAGCCGCACCAGGGCGCGGTCCTTGTCCATTGGTGGCACGACATAATAGGCGTGCTCCGTGGCGGTCACATGCACGTGGTCCCGGCTCAGGCTGAGAAAGTCAGGCTGGCGGAGGAACTGGTGCGCCAGCCGCATGACATGGGCTGGAAAGGTGGCCGAGAACATGTAGGCGTTGAGGGCATCGCGTGCACCTTCCCTGTCCGATGGCAGGAAATCCTGGATGCGGCGCATGTCGGGGTAAAAGCCCATTGAGAGCATGCGGTCCGACTCGTCGAATACCAGGATACGTAGCTTGTCCAGGGAGAGGGACCGCCGCATCAGGTGGTCGAGGATGCGGCCCGGCGTGCCCACCACCAGGTGCGCTCCCCGCCGAAAGGCCTCCAGTTGCGGTCCATAGCTGACACCGCCATAAACGGCGATGGTGCGCATCCCCTCGGAACCAGCCAGCAGTTCGGCTTCCGTCACGACCTGGCGAGCCAGTTCGCGGGTGGGGACCAACACCAGGGCCTGGCAAGCGGCCCGCTTCAGATCGATCCGCTCCAAAATGGGCAATAAGTAGGCGCCCGTTTTGCCACTACCGGTGCGCGACTGGACCATCAGGTCGCGGCCTGCCAGGATGTAGGGGATAGCCCGCGCCTGCACATCCATCAGGCGAGTCCAACCCGCCCTGATGGCGGCTTCGCGCAAGCGCGCGGGCAGTTCCTCCATTGTCACTGGCGGCAGGGCACTCTCCGGCTCGATCAGCCCTTCCGTGGGAGCCTGCATATCGTCTGTGGGTTGTTTGATTGCTTCGTTGCTCAGGTTGCTATTGTTTGTCTCTTGATCCACTACAGAATTCCTTCTTTCCGTCTCTAAACGTTCATCCCCCGGCCTGGGGCCCGTGGGGCTGCTCTTGCAGGCTGCGTTCCAGCAGTTGGATGTCCTGCGCGAGCATGCCGGGGTCATCCTTGGCAAAGACACCTACGCAGACAGCGTCCTGCGGGCGCAGATGGCGCGCGACGTAAGCGAACGCCTCCGCGGGGTCGTTGCGTCCGGCAGCCAGTACTTTATAGTGAATGACCGGTTTGCTGAGATTCGCGATGACCTGCGTCATAGTCTCCCTGTCTTCCGGCAGGAACCACTCTGCGCGGCCCGAAATATGCTCTGCGCCCTGGTCGCGGTGGGCCGAGTTATAGTAGGAACACATGTAGAAATCCACATCCAGGTGTTCTTCGGCCCACAGGAACACCTGGGGGTTATGCCCAGCGATCCCGGCGGGCATGCCAGCCTCTTTGATCTTGGCGATGGCCTCCGGCACTTCATCCAGCTTGTTCTGCGCAAAGCGGAAATCCATCTCGCCGCCGTGGATAAAGCAAGCCTTGGCCCCGCCATTGATGGCATTCTGCACGCCCCGCAGCATGGAGCCGATCTCTGGACAGGTCTGGGCGATCCACTGGATGCTGCCCCCTTCATCCCAGTACTCTAGCAGCACGCGCATGACGTGGTGGTCTGCGCGCCCCAGGTGGGTGTTGACGTCGAGTCCTTCCGCCAGCTTGAGCGTCTGCTTGATGCGTTCTACCGTGTAGTAACGCTTCATCTCCAGATCTCGCTCGCGGCCCTGATGGGAGAACCCGCTGAAGGGGTTGCCGCCGATGATGAGCTTGCTGATCGGGACGTTGCCCAAGAGAATGGTGTCCATGCCTGTCTCCCGTTTTCCTAGTGATGTGCTGGCCTGGCCATAGGGCGTGCCGCAGGCAGAATTGCCCATCGTTGCGATCCTGCAAGGAAACATTACCATTAATGGGGGTTGACGTCAATAAGTGGCGCTCGGAGCGCGAGGTTGCACTGCGGCGCGGGGCGGGCTAACATGGGGGGCAGCGCTACGCCAATTTTTTAGGAGGATCAATGCCATATAATCGACCGGAATACATTTGCTATCGTGCCGCTGCTCCCATCGTCGTCGATGGGCGGCTGGATGACCCCTCGTGGGCGGGGGCGACGGAAGTCGAGTTGGTGCTGGCGGACACCGGGGCGCAACCCCGGCAGCGCACGACGGCCCGCCTGTTGTGGGATGACGAATACCTGTACGTGGGGTTCCACTGCGAGGACACGAATATCTGGGGCGTTACTACCGAGCGCGATCAAGCGATTTATGAGCATGAGGTGGTCGAGGTATTCATCGACGAGGACCGGGATAACTATGGTTACATCGAGATCGAGGTAAGCCCGCTCAACGCCGTGCTGGACCTGTTTGCGTTGCGGCGCAATAACAAGGTGCGTGGGCTGTGGGATTGGGACAGCAAGGGGATGCGCACCGCCGTAAAAGTGGACGGCGACCCGACCAAACGCGGGACGCCCGACCGCTCCTGGACGGTGGAAATAGCCATCCCGATGAGCGATTTTATGATGGCCCCGCACCTGCCGCCCGTATCGGGCGATGTGTGGCATCTGAACCTGTACCGCATTGACCGCCCGGAAGATGGCCGGGACGAGTACACGGCCTGGTCGCCGCCAGGCATCATCAACTACCACACGCCGGAGCGCTTTGGCCGGGTGGTATTCGCGGAGCAGGCGGTATAGGGGGTGGTCTATAGCGCGGCAGGATGTCGCGCCATGTTCGGGGCACTAGATGGACAGTGCCGTACACGGCGCGACACCCATGCCACGGCTACAAGCTTGGGCGACTATTCGGTCTGATAGGGCAACCAGGTGAGATAGGGCGTTCCGGCGGCCCCGGCGGTGGCGAAATCGCACAGGGTCAAGTCTTGGCCGGTGGCTGTCGGGACGCGCAGTAGCAGCCAGGGAGCGGGCCAGCCCCCCGCCCAGTTGACCGGCGTGCCCTCCAGGCGGGACGGATCCAGCGCGGGCAACTCGTCTGGGTCGAGCGTGTTAAAGCGGCGGTCGTAGGCCAGCAGCAAGGGACCGCGATACAGACAGACTTTGCCCGCTGCCTCCCGCTCGCCGATCCAGGGCCGCAGGGACATGTCCAGGGTCAACTGTACCACGTCGCCGTTGTGCCACTCCCGCGCCAACGGGAGGTATTGTCCTGCCGCCGGGCTGGGCAGCGTTTCCCCGTTGATCTGGACCTGGGTGCTCTGCGACCATTCGGGGATACGCAGGGACAGGGTAAAGTCTGCCGGTTGGGCCAGCTCTACCATGATCTGAATCGTCCCATCCGTGGGATAGTCGGTGTGCTGGGTCAGGCGCACCCGCTGGCCCGATGGTAGATCGAGATCAAAACTGCTGGGCCCATAATAGTTCAGCACCGGCCCCTCTGGGGCCTGCATCACGGCCCATTCGGACAGCAGGGCCAGGCTGCGCGGCCCGTTCACCGAACAGCAGTTCAGTTCGGGACTGCCCTCGCGGGCCTGGAAGACGATATGATGGGCCGACGCCTTGCGCACGCCGTCCATCGGCGTGTTATAGGTCCACCAGCGGCCCGAGGGTGTCTGCGCTCCCAGGGTGGCGTTCATCGTGGATAACTCCAGGGCATCGGCTACCCGCGAGTCGCCAGTGAGGCGCAGCATATCCACAGATACCACCATCCAGGCGACGGTGCAGCAGGTTTCGATGGCTCCCGGATCGTAGGGGTTGCCCGTGGCCTGTTCCCCGGAGGAAAAGCCGCCGGTGTTGTGGATGTCTCCGGCGCGGATGCTGTGCCAGATTTGCTCAAAGGCGCGGCGATAACTATCGTTGCCGGTGATCTCGTAGAAGGACAGGATAGCCTGAATGTCGTGCAGGCTTTCCCAACGGGGCTTGGGGGTCTGAGGGAAGGGCACATTCGCCAGCGCTTGCCGGACGTAATCCCCGGCAGGCGGCGTCTGCCAGTCCGCCTCGACCTCGCGGGCCATGCGCAGATAGCGCGGCTCGCCGGTCTCCTGATACAGCAGGCAGAGGGCGTGGCTGATGGACATGTTCATCTCCTCAGCCCCGGCATCGCGGACCCGCTCGCCAGTATCCAGGAATCGTCCGCAGATATAGTCGGCGGCACGCAGGCAGGCATCCAGCGCGGGGCGATAGCCCACTTCCTTGTACCAGAGCAGCAGCCCCAGGATGCAGTGGTAGTGACCCCACAGGTCCCACAGGGCGTGTTTGCCATCTGCCGTCTTGCCGGTGAGCCGGTGGTCGCGCGGGAAGGGGCCGAGATAGCCGTCGTCGGCCTGCACAGAGATCAGTTCGTCCACAAAGCGGTCCAATTGGGTGCGCAGGCGCTCGTCACGGGAGATGCGCCAGGCGAGCACGGCGGAGGTCAGGTATTTGCCCGCAAACTCCCCGGCCCAGGGGACCATGTCGCGGCGGGGAAGCCGGTCGCGGTCGCGGAACATCTCCAACATGGCCAGGTTGGCCTGGGGCGCGACGAGCAACCACTGCTCGATATTGGCGGCGAGCCGTTGGCCCACCAGATCGTGGAAGGTATAGCGAGCGGAAGCGGGGCGTTGCTGAGCGAGCGTAGCCGATGATTGCGTTTGCATGGTGACACTGCTCCTTAGCTATGTGATAGATATGCTCCATAGGGTGGTGCTATAGCCATATGCGTGACGGCTTCCTGGCCCAACTGGACTGCAACCCTGGTCCATGCGGGTGCAGGGGATGGGCGAGGTGCTGCCGATACTGTCTCGATTATGCGCCAGCCCGACCGGCTTGGCAAGCCTTGTATACAACTCGATGCGGTTGACAGATGTCGTCGCGTCGGGCAGAATAGGAGCGTCTGCTGTTCGTAGGTGGTGGTCTGCGGGCGTTGCTTTCTCTGGCATTTTCGAGTATTACTGGGGGGCAGAGCAACTCGGGCCGCATGTTTGTGCAACATCTGGGGTGTTAGCGCGGGGGATTGGCTCAGATGGCCACGCCAGGGTAGACCCGTTTCGTCGCATGGCGGTGGATCATCGTACGGGAGAGATAGGCCCTATGGGCGCTCGGTGTCGCGGCGGGCAACAGCCCCATCGTCATCGTTTCCATTGGTCCCGGAGGGAACTCGTTCGGAATAGCGTGCTGGCATTGGCGGGCGGTGTGCTCGCGGCGGGCGCTGTTGGTTGCGGGGCGGTTCCGGTTAGCTGGTGGGAGGGACGTATGGATAGAATTGGCGATTACTATGTGGCGATGGATGGCAACGACGACTGGTCGGGCACGTTGCCCGAACCGAACCGCCTCGGGACCGATGGCCCCTTTGCCACATTGGAGAGAGCGCAGGCGGCGGTGCGCGGCCGGGTGCACGCGGGTTTGCAGCAGAGCGTGCGCGTGCTGGCGCGGGAAGGCACCTACTACCTGATGGATCGCCTGTTCCTGGGAGAGGCGGATTCGGGCACGCAGGACCATTCGATCACCTGGGCCGCTTATCCGAACGAGGAGGTGAACCTGATCGGCGGGGTACGGCTCACCCACTGGGAACCCTATCGGGGGGACATCTGGGAAGCCGCTATTCCTGAGGGGTTGCAGGTCAGGCAGGTGTTCGAGAGCGGTCGCCGGATGGAGTCCGCCCGGCTGCCCAAGGAGGGCTATTTCGAGCTGGCGCGACCTGTCGAGGGCCAGGAGACGACGGCTTTCCATTATCGTCCTAGCCAACTCGAGGAATACCAGCCGGAGATGTGGGACATTGACGATGCCTTTGTCTATATCTGGCCAGGGCACAACTGGTTCGCCTGGAGCAAGCCGATCCGCGGTATCGATACCGATGACTATGTGATCAGTCTGGGGAGCGCGCAGGGGTACGACATGATCGCGGGCAACCGCTACGTGATCAAGAACTCGCTGGCCTTGCTGACCCAGCCGGGGGAGTGCGTGATCAGCCGCTCCAGAGGCAAGGTGTACGTCTGGCCCAGCACTACGCCCATCCAGAAGGAAACCATCGTGGTCTCGGCCAGGCGAAATGTGATTACGATCAACGGCTCGAAGAACAACCCGGTGCGGAACGTGCATATCGAGGGGTTTAACCTGAGTGGGGCGAACCACGCCGTCGTAGACATCAGTAGCGCCGAAGATTGCTCCGTGCGCTTTTGCCGGATCGAGCACGGCGCGGAAGAGGGCGTGCTGCTGCACGGATATACCCAGCGCGTCACTATCTACGGCAACCTGATTCAGCATAACGGCTATGACGGCGTCTCCTTACAGGGGTTGCCGCCCGGCAATGACGATGTGAGTCACCACAACGTCGTGGAGAACAATCATATCCACCATTGCGGTGAGCTGGTGGGACACGCGGCGGGCGTACACATCTCGCAGAGCGGCTCTAACGAGATCACGCACAACCATATCCACCACATCCCGCGCTATGGGACCACGATCAAGGGCATTCGCTACCAGGTGCTCAAGACGCAGGTGGCGGGCGTGACGTTCGAGAACCGGCACGATTTCCTGCACTCGCGCAACAACCTGATCGCCTATAACGATATTCACCACGTGAACCAGGACAGCCAGGATACGGGGGCGATGGAGTCATGGGGCCCTGGTCGAGACAATGTGTATGACCACAACCTGGTGCATGAGGTGGGCAACGACCAGTTCAACCTGCAAAGCGGTATGTACCTGGACGATGCCACGGACTATTTCACCGTGACGAACAACATTATCTGGGGAGTGGTGGGCACGCAGCAGAACCAGTGCGTGTATGCCAAGGGGATCGGCAACAAGTTCATCAACAACGTGTTTGTCGTGGGGCCGACGAACGGCGCGGGGATCAGCTCGTTCTTTATGGCCGACGAGCGCTGCGACCACCATGAGTACGTGCGCAACGTCTTTTATTTCACCGAGCCGGAAGCGGCGATTTACGATTTTTACAACTGGACCAAGGACCGCGTGACGCGGGCCGACGAGAACGTATTCTGGAAGCCAGAGGGCAAGCTGTTCATCAAGATGGCCAGGGACACACTGAGCTACGAGGAGTGGCGCGAGCGGGGGTTTGAGGCGCAAAGCATCGTCGCCGACCCGCTTTTTGCGAACCCGGAGGAACGGGACTATCACCTGCTCAAAGGCTCTCCCGCTCTCGATCTAGGCCAAGATATCGACACGGACGGGATCGGCCTCGAGGACGACTTTCCGGAGCGATTCGAGCGGGAGTGAGAGGTTACCCTTGGGGGTTATCCTTGCGCCCGCTTTCTGGGCGCTGGAGAAACGATACAGAGAGGAGACACATGGTACGAGAGAACACTTTGAAGCGCAAACTGCAAAATGGGGAAACGGTCTTGGGGCCGTTTATGAACTGCAGTTACGGCGCATTCGTCGAGATCGTCGGGCTGGCGGGCTTTGATTTCGCCATCATCGACATGGAGCATGGGCCCCTGTCCGTCCAGACGGCGGAGGACCTGTGTCGCGCTGCGCAGGGCGCGGGACTGTCGCCGATCGTGCGCATCCGCAAGAACGACGGGCCGCAGATTCAGCGGGCGCTGGATATCGGCTCGGCGGGCGTGCAGGTTCCGCAGATCGAGAACAAAGCGGATGCCGAGGCCGTGGTGCGGGGGGCCAAATACGTGCCGTATGGCATGCGGGGCCTCTCCTTTTACACCCGCGCCGGAGATTACACCATGTTCGGCGTGCAGGGATATACCGACAAGTTGAACGAGGAACAGGTGATCATCGTCCACGTGGAAGGCAAGCGCGGTCTGGACAACCTGGACGAGATTATCGCCGTGCCCCATATCGACGTGGTCTTCCTCGGGCCGTATGACCTATCCCAGTCGTTTGGGATTCCCGGCCAGGTGAATGATCCGCGCGTGGTAGAGGGCATGGAGACCGCCACGAAAAAGATCCGGGCGGCGGGCAAGGCGGCGGGAACGTTTGCTCATGACGCGGCCACGGCTCAGCGTTGGATCAACGCAGGCGTGCAGTACATTTCCCTGGGTGTGGACGTGGGCATCTTTGCCAAGGCGTGCCGCGACCTGGTGGAAGGCGTCCGAGGCAAGTAACAGAGATTAGCCATTCGAGGAGATTGTGGGGCAACCTGCAATCTCCTCGGATTGTCGTGGGTAAGAACCTTTCACCTCACCATCATCGAGCCATACATCAAGAGCATCGGGAGAGAGCGCCATGCCAACGGCCAGGCCAAACATCATCGTCATTACCAGCGATCAACAGCGGACCGACAGCCTGAGCTGCTACGGGTCTAGCTTTACCTCGACGCCCCACCTGGATCGATTGGCGGCGGAGGGGGTGCGCTTTGACCGGGCCTATTGCGCCAATCCGGTATGCACCCCCGCGCGCGCGTCCATCTTTACCGGGCGCTATATGAGCCGCCACGGGGCCTGGAACGTGGGCATGCGCGTGCCTGAGGATGAGGTGATGGTTTCGCATCGCCTGGCGGCGGCAGGATACCGCACGCACTATGTGGGCAAGGTCCACTTTCAGTCTTTCGGCGGCACCCCTGCCGAGTCGCTGGAAACCCTTCAGGATTGGGAACAGCGTTACCCGGCGTTCAGCGGCCCCTACTATGGGTTCGAGACGGTGGAGATGGCGCTGGGCCATACTACCTATGGGATGGTGGGGCACTATGGCGCGTGGGTGCGCGCGCAGGTCACGGAGCAAGAGTACGCCGCCTATCGGCAGGCCACCCGCCTGGCCGAGCATTCCTTTGGCGGGGAGGCGTACGACTGGAGTATCCCGCTGGCGTTACATAACAGTGTCTGGACGGCGGACCGCACTGTTGCCTTTCTAGAGCGGCAAGATCGTAACCAGCCCTTCTTGTTGGCAGTGGGCTTTGAAGACCCCCACCATCCGCACTGCCTGCCCACGGAATATCAGGGCCGGGTCAGGCCGGAGGACGTGCCTCTACCCGACTACACCGAAGGGGAGCTGGAGGACAAGCCGCCCCACTTTCTCGAAGCGCGGCTGGGGACGCTGGAGAACTCGCCCATGCGCGGCCAGTTCCCTGTGGCCGGGCAGGGTTCGCGCCGGGGGGACTATGGCGTCGTGACCGAGACGGAGGCGCGGTTGGGCCGGGCCTACTATTACAGCATGGTGCGCCTGATTGACGAGCAGGTGGGGCGCATCCTGACAGCCCTGGAGCAAACGGGGCTGGCGGAGAATACGCTGGTGGTCTTTACCACGGACCACGGCGAGCTGCTGGGCGACCACGGCTTGTGGATGAAAGGTCCCTTCCATTACGAGCAACTGGTGTGCATTCCCTGCCTCATGCGCTGGCCTCAGGGGTTTGCGGGGGGGCAGCGTACCGACGCCCTGTTCAGCCAGGTGGATATTGTGCCGACCATCCTGGCGGCGGTGGGGATGGAGCGACCACGCGGACTGGATGGCGCGAACGGCCTGCCGTTGTTGCGTGGCGAGGCGAACACCGTGCGGGACGCGGCGATGATCGAATGTGTGGATGACCCATCCAAGCTTCGCCTCAAGACGCTGGTGACGCCAGATCACAAGCTGACCTGGTACTGCGGACAGCCGTATGGCGAGCTGTACGACCTGCGCCAAGACCCCGGCGAAAAGGTCAATCTCTGGGACGACCCGGCCAGCCTGGGGGGGCGGGCGCGCCTATTGGGGCGGCTGCTGGACGAAATGGAATCGCTGGAAAAGCGGGCGGATCGCGTCTGTTACGCGTGAAATGTGCCAGGAAACCTGGACCACCGGCACCCTTGCCGGCTCACAAGTCATCTCTCACACCCGGCTGATGCCGATTCAACGAGGTGATCGACCATGCACAATTCGTTGTTCATTCGAGACAGGCTGAAGCAGACCAATGCGGACCCGTTGCGGTTGGAGCGGCGCGACCCTCACCGGCTGGTAGCGCCGGACCCGGCTGCCAGTGCAGCCGATGGGGAATTTGCGCTGACTGGCGGGTGGCAGTTGAGCGCCGAGGGGCTGGACCCAGAGGTGGGCCGCCTGCTGGTGGACGACCTGGCCGACTTTTTCCAGCGGATGGGCGTCCAGACCGGTGAGGGGGGGGCTGGTCAAGTGCAATTCGCCCTGACCGCCGACCTGGGTCCGCGCGATTGTCGCCTGCGCTGCCAGCCGGACCAGATCATCGTGGAAGGTGGCGGCGTGGCCGGGCTGTGGGCAGGGATTACCTGGCTGGAATGGGAGATGCGCTGTCGGCGCGGGGCGATCCTGTCCGTGGGGGAGATCGAGCGGCGGGCGGCCTGGCCGGTGCAGATCAGCCAGGGGCCGTGGGGCGGCAACTATTCGGTGCCCGATTTCAGCCCGGAATACCTGAGCGATGACGCTTTTCGCCTCTACGCCCACTATGGCGTCAACAGCATGATGATTTACGGCGACCTGCTGTGCTACGTGCAGAGCGACATTTTTCCCGAACTGAATACCCCCGATTACGCGCACAACATGGCGATGCTCCGGGATGCCGCTCAGCGCGCGGCCCGCTATGGCGTGCAGTTCAGCTATGTGGTAGTTGGCCCCAAATTGCGTCGTGACCACCCGTTGTTTCAGCGGTTGCCGGAGGTGCGAGGTAGCGGCTTTGACCGGGGGACTGGCAGGTTGCACTTTCTCTGTTCCAGCCACGAGCTATGCCTGGATTTCTATCGGGAGACCTTTACCCGGTTGTTTAGCCAGGTGCCGCAACTCGCCGGGCTGATCCTGATCGTGGCGGAGGAATCCTTCTACCATTGCCACATGTGGCGCGGACATGCCCAGGAGATGTGCCCTCGTTGCGGCCAAAAGACCAACGTCGAGGTGCTCACGAACCTATTGGGCGTGATTGACAGCGCGGCTAAAGCGGGGCAACCCGACGCCTGGGTGGCGACGTGGGTGTACAACACACAGCCGTTCGCGGGAGGGGCGCTGGATGAGTTCATCCGTCGTCTGCCCCCGAATGTGATCGTCGATCACCAGATCGAGAAGAACCACGTGCTCCCCAAGTACGGCTACCGCAAGCACATCTGGGATTACAGCATCGACTTTACCGGCCCGTCGGATGAGCTGCGACATATTGCCGCCACGGTGCGGGATAGCGGCCACCGCCAGTTTATCAAATCCGAGACCGGCATTGGCCTGGAGACGTTCCAGTTCCCGTACGTGCCTGCCATGCAACGCCTGGCGGAAAAGTGGCAGCACGTGCGTGATGTGCGGCCCGCCGGGGTGCAGCAGTCATGGCTGTTCTTTGGCATGTTCGGCTCGCGGGCGGAAGAGTTGGGCCTGTGGGCGGCGTATGCCCCCGAGATGTCGCGCGACGCCTTTTTGCGGCGAATTGCCAGCCGGGATTTCGGCCCGCGTGCCGCCGATACGGTGGTTGCCTCGTGGGAGAGCATGAGCAGGGCGATGGGCCATTTGCCCTGTATCTGTTTACAGACATACTATATCGGTCCCAGCTATCTGGGCCCGGCGCACCCGCTGGTCCCGGCCAAAGGGGCTACGGTGCCGGATGTGTTTGATGCGTACCTGTTCTACCTGCAAGAGGGGGAGGAGACCTTTTCCCGAAAGCAGATCGAGGAGGCCCGCACGTCGTTGGTGATGGCCGACTTGCCTGCAACGGCGCGCAGCGTGGCGATGGAGTGGGATGACCCCTCCGATGGCTGGGATATTGTGATTCGGGAGTATGCCATTGCCAGCGCCGAGGCGGAGGACGCGTGGAAAAAGCTGCGTCTGGCCGCGACGTTGGGGGAGACCGAGTCCGACCAGGCGCGCCTGCGCGAAGAGCTGTTGCTCAGCGAGCTGGTCTACCGGACGATGGTGAGTTGCGAGAACACAGTCCGCTTTTTGCAGGCCCGCCGCGATTGGGAGGAGCGGGGGGAGCAGGCTGCCAGGGCGGAGATGGAGCGGGTCGCCCGGTGGGAGCGGCAGAACGCGCTGGATGCCGTACACATCTACCAAGAAGCCCCGTGGCTGGACATCGCCGAACGCACGGATGGTATCTATAATCCCTGTGCCGAGATGATCGCGGCCAAGGTGGCCTGGATTGACGAGTTTCTTGCCGGTTAAGGGTTCAGCGGATAGCCGGTACGCTTACACTGCCACACATGCTATGCCAGGAGGCACACAATGAACAACCGAGAACGCTTGAGAGCTATCCTACGGGGCGAATCCCCGGACCGCATCCCGTGGATTCCCCGCTTGTTGCTCTGGTACAACGCCAGATTGCACAACCACACCATGCCCGCGCAATGGGAAGGGCTCTCACTGCGCGAGTTGGAGCACACCCTGGGGATCGGGACGCCCGCCCGCGACGGAAGCATCATGAAAACCGTGCGGGAGGGAGTCGAGACAACGCACCGCGTAGAGGGCGGGCGCAGCATCACCGAGTATCACACGCCCGTCGGCAGCCTGCGCACGGTAACCCATTTCTCCGACACGCTCAAGGCCCAGGCGATGGGCGGGCGCGTGGAGGAGTACCCGCTCAAGTCGGCGGAGGACTACTGCGTGTGGGAGTGGATCATTGAGCACACCCGCTGGGAGCCGGATTACGCCGCCTATGCAGCGTACGATGCCGAGGTCGGCGAGGACGGCTTGCCGATGGTGTCTGTGGGGGATGTGCCCCTGCACAACTGGATGCTGAACCTCGCGGGCTATGACAACGCCTTCTATCACCTGGCCGACTATCCCAAAGAGGTCGAGCACCTGCTCGGCGTAATGACCGAAGTGGAGCGGGAGCGGTTCTGGCCCGTGGTCGCCAATTCCCCGGCAGAGCTGATTCTGCACGGCGTGCACCTATCCTCGGCCTTTACCCCGCCGCCCCTGTTCAAAAAGTATGTTTTGCCCTACTACGAGGAGTTTATGCCCGTGGCGCATGAGGCGGGTATAAAGGTGGCGCTGCACGCCGACAATGACACCTCCCTGATCGTGGAGATGATCGAGCAGGCGGGTTGGGACATGGCAGAGTGCTTTGTGACAGCGCCGATGGTGCCACTGACCCTGGAGCGGGCGCGGCAAGTGTGGGGCAATCGGGTGATTATCTGGGGCGGGCTGCCCTCGCTACTGATGGCGCCCAGCGTGTCGGAAGAGGATTTCCGGGCGTACATGCATAACCTGCTGGATGTGATCGCGCCGGGGGATGCCTTTATCCTGGGCGTGGCCGATAACGTGATGCCCGATTCGGTGATCGAGCGGGTGACCTGGGTGACGGAACTGCTGGAAGAACGCGGGCAGTATCCGGTGACAAAGCGCGGCTGACAAGCGGCTTGGGAGGAATTAGCGTGAAGATCACGGACATAGAGATCATCCGTTTCGGCTATCGCTCGCGGTCGGTGGCTGACCGCGAGGGTCACGGGCATCCGGGACCGGAGCACGATGCCCAGGCGTCGTTGACCCGCATCGTCACCGATGAGGGGGTTGAGGGGTATTGCTTTGGCGGCTCCCCGGCTGGGCTGGACGCGATGCGCGGGGCTATCGTAGGCGAGGACCCCTTGCAGCGGGAGCGCATCTGGCAGCGGTTGCGCAATTTCCAGCGGTTGAACCAGACGCTCTACAGCGATCAGCAGATCAGCGTGATCGATCAGGCGTTGTGGGATCTGGCCGGGCGCTATACGGGGCTGCCGGTCTACAAGCTGATGGGGGGCTATCGGGACATGGTGCCCGCCTACGCCAGTACGATGGTGGGCGACGATATCCCCGGCGGCCTGGATACGCCGGAGCACTATGCCGACTTTGCCGAGGCGTGCATCGCTCAGGGGTATCCGGCGCTCAAGCTACACACCTGGATGCCGCCATATGGGCGCGACCCCAAGCGCGACGTGGCGGCCTGCGCGGCGGTGCGCAAGCGGGTGGGGCCGGACATCCCCTTGATGCTTGACTCGCACCACGACTATAGCCGGACGGAGGCGCTGTACATCGGGCGGGCACTGGAGGAACTCGACTTTCACTGGTTCGAAGAGCCGATGACCGAGGCCAGCATGTCCTCGTATATCTGGCTGACGGAGCAGTTGGACATCACCGTGGTGGGACCAGAGACGGCGGGCGGCATGTTCTACACGCGGGCCGAGTGGATCGTGAACCATGCTTCGGACGTCAGCCGGTACAACGTCTCGCTGGGCGGCCTGACGGCGATGATGAAGGCGGTCCACCTGTGCGAGGCGCACGGGGTAGGGCTGGAAGTGCATGGCGGCGGGCACGGCAACCTGCACGCCCTGGGTGCGATGGGAATCGCGGGGGAATACTATGAGCGGGGTCTGCTGCACCCCTTTTACGACTTTGAGGGGAGCCAACCCTGGTTCAACACCCGCGTGGACGCCATCGACTCGGAGGGGAACATCCACCTGCCGCAGACGCCGGGCCTGGGGCTGGACATCAACTGGGACTATATCAATGGCCACCGCCTATAGGCAGGCGTGCGGGAGCATGGGATGAGGATACTGGTAGTGCTGGCACATCCCCAGCCGGGGAGCCTGAACCACGCCATCGCGCACGCCGCCGTCCGGGCGCTGGAAGACGCGGGGCACGTGGTGATCTTGTGCGACCTGTGCGCGGAGGGACTGGACCCGCTGCTGCCCTGCGAGGAAATCCCCGAAGATGGCCCGGTGGACGAGACCATTCGGCAGCATTGTGCGGAGCTGGTCTCGGCGGATGGGCTGGTGATCGTGCACCCCAACTGGTGGGGCCAGCCCCCGGCTATCATGAAAGGGTGGATCGACCGGGTATTTCGCCCCGGTGTAGCTTATCGCTTTCTGGAGGACGACAGCGGGGAAGGGGTGCCTGTGGGGCTGTTGAAGGCGCGGACAGCGGTGGTTTTCAACACGTCGAATACACCAGAGGAACGCGAGTTGCGCGCGTTCGGCGACCCGCTGGAAACGATCTGGCGGAACTGTATCCTGGGCCTGTGCGGGGTGACCGAGTTCCACCGCCGGATGTTTCGCGTCGTGGTGACCAGTTCGTCGGAGCAGCGGGAGGCCTGGCTGCGAGAGGTGCGGGAGATTGTTGCGCGTTGTTTCCCTCGCGAGAGGGCGGATTCTACAACACAGTCTATATAGGAGTTTCCCATGAGCTATCAGATTGGCATAGATTGCCTCAACCTCAGACCCACACCGCGTCTGGCGCATACCGAGTATTGCAGCAATACGGCCCTCAAGCGGGTGGTGACGGGGCTGCCCAACGACCATCCGGACAGTGAGGCCGAGTTCATGCGGCTGTGGGAGTATGACTTTATCTGGTCGACGGACAACGGGCCGGAACCCTGGTCGGAGCGCGGGCGCACGACGGACATGGGCCATTCCGAGTTCGTGGAGGGGGGCACAGACATCCGCCAGCCCAAGACGTGCCCCTTCCGAACGGTGGAGGAAGCCTGGGCCTTTGATGCAGTGGCCGAATACGGTTTCACCGATTATAAGAAGCTGGTGGACTATTACGAGGGACGCTACCAGCGGACGCGCGCGCGCTATCCAGAGCAGGTTTGGACTGGCGGGTATTATAATACCCTCGTCTCTGGCGCCATCGCCATCTTTGGCTGGGACATGCTGTTGATGGCCGCCTCGGACCAGAGCAAATTCGCCAGGGTGCTGGATTCCATCTACCAGCAAAGCCTGCACCACTACCGGGCCTGGGCAGATACCTCCATCGAGGTGTTCATGTGCCATGACGACATGGTCTGGACGCAGGGGCCTTTTATGCGGCCCGATTTCTACCGGGCAGAGATATTCCCGCGCTACAAAGAGCTGTGGGCAGTCCTGCACCGGGCGGGCAAAAAGGTCGTCTTTACCTCGGACGGCTGTTACGACCTGTTTGTGGATGACATCGTCGAGGCGGGTGCGGACGTACTCTGTTTTGAGCCGATGACGGCACTGGAGCCCATCGTCGCCAAGTACGGCCAGACGCACGGCATCATCGCCAGCAAGGTGGACGCGCGCACGTTGACCTTTGGTCCCATCGAGCGGATCAAGGCAGAGATAGATGCCACGCTGCCCCTGGCGCGACAGTGCAAGGGCTTTATGTTCGCCGTGGGCAACCACATCCCAAGCAACGTCCCGATCGAGTACGCCCAGTTCTACATGGACTATTTGCGGCAGAACTGGTGCCTGTAAGCTGTAGTTAGCTTGACGTAATAGTTGGTGAGGGGGAAGGCATGTTCGATAACGCCCAGCGCTGGTTCGCCGGGGCGCGGTTTGGCTTGTTCATGCACTGGGGCATGTATGCCCTCTATGGGCGGGGGGAACAGGTGCTCTTTCGGGAGCATCTGGCCCCCTCAGAGTATCGCCGTCGGGCGTCCGAATTCAATCCCCGGCTATACGACCCGGTGGCGTGGGCTGAGGCGGCCAAAGAGGCCGGGATGCGCTATGCGGTGCTGACGGCCAAGCACCACGATGGGTATTGCCTGTTTGATAGCAAGTGGTCGGATTTTACCAGCACCAAAACCGGGCCGCAGCGCGACCTGGTGGGGGAGTATGTGACCGCCTTTCGGCGGGCCGGTCTGCGGGTAGGGCTGTACTACTCGCTGGCGGACTGGCAGTGGCCCGCCTACTTTGACGGCCCCGACCAAGACTCGCGGGCGTTCGGGCAATTTCTGGAGTATACCCATGGGCAAGTGCGCGAGCTATGTCGCAACTATGGGCCGTTGGACATTATGTGGTTCGATGGAGCATGGCCCCATGATCCAGACACCTGGCACGCACACGCGCTGCTGGCGATGATTCGCGAGTTGCAGCCAGGCGTCCTGATCAACAACCGCACCGGCCTGCAAGGGGATTTTGACACGCCGGAGCAGCGGATCGCCACTTCGGCGGGCCAGCGCCCCTGGGAGGCGTGTATCACGGCGACGGAGCGCTGGTGGGGGTATCACACCGGCGAGAGAATGTGGAAAACGCCCACGCAGGTGATCCATATGCTGGCCCAGGTGGCCGAGGGCGCGGGTAACCTGCTGCTGAACGTGGGACCGACAGCAGACGGGCGTTGGCCACGCCCCTTTATCGAATTGTTGGGCGAGGTGGGCGAGTGGCTGAAGGTGAACGGTAGGGCCATCTATGATTCCTCGCCCGGCGTGTGTGAGGCCATCTCCATCGGGCGGCAGTCGGTGTTGGATTCGACGGTTTTCCTGCACGTGCTGTACTGGCCCGGCGACACACTGCATCTGGCTGGGCTGAACAATCGCGTGCTCGGTGCGCGCTTTTTGGCGGACGGCTGGTCTATCCCGTTCGAGCAGGAGGGCGAGCATTTGTGGCTCAAGATGCTGCCCATGCTGCCCCCGGACGACAGGGATACGGTGATCGCCCTGGAGGTAGAGGGCACACCACAAGCCTATCCCTGGGCGCAGGAGCGGCTGTGGCAAGGGGATGCCAGCCGGATGAGCGCCTGGTCGGCGACGTAAGGGAAGCAATGAACGTCGTTCCCTGCGCCCCGCGCCAGGTCTGGCGCGAGGCAACCTCTGGTCGTGTGGCGGCTGCGCCGCGGGACGCATCTCGCGGCTGGGCAGGGCAGATGAAACTGCCACACAGTGGCTATAAACCTCAATATTATTCATTCATACATTGATTTTATCAATTAGCCTATTGACATTCTCCATGGCCTCTGCTAGTATGGGGGGAGTTTCACTCGCGTCTTCAGGGAGGCTATGGATGAGTGTTGAAAAGGTAAGTAGCTGGAAGGTCTCCTTCGGGGCCATCTGGCTCGGCCAGATCTTTTCGCTTGTGGGTAGCAGCATCGGCGGCTTTGCCCTTGCCTGGTGGCTCACCGAGCTTACCGGCTCGGCGACGGTGTTGGCGACGGCCTATCTGGTAGAGCTTTTGCCCGGTATCATCGTGGGGCCGTTTGTGGGCGCGTTGGTGGACCGCTGGAATCGGCGCAAGGTGATGATTGGGGCGGACCTGCTGGTGGCCTTGCTCTCGCTGGGGCTGGCGCTGCTCTCCTGGGCCGGGATGCTGCGGATCTGGCACGTGTACGTGGTGATGCTGGCGCGGGCGGTGGGCGGTACCTTCCACTGGCCCGCCATGAGCGCCTCCACCTCGTTGATGGTTCCCAAGGAACACCTCTCACGGGTGGCGGGCCTCAACCAGATGGTTCAGGGGGCGCAGAATATCATCTCCCCGCCATTAGGCGCGCTGCTGTTAACCCTGTTGCCTCTGCACGGCATCATGGGCATTGACGTCATCACTGCCCTGATCGCCGTGATTCCACTGCTTTTCGTGCATATTCCCCAGCCCCAGGCGGCGGCAGGCGCGCCGGATGGCGATATGGATGGCGCGCAGGCGGCCAGCCCGGTGCGCGCGCTGTTGTCCGACGTGCGGGAGGGCTTGCGCTTTGTGTGGGGCTGGAAAGGGCTGTGCATCATCCTGGGGTTGGCAACGCTGGTCAACTTGATGCTGAACCCCGCGTTCACTCTGATGCCCCTGCTGGTGAAGCAGGAGTTTGGCCGGGGGGCGCTGGAATTGGGGTGGATGCAGTCCGGCTGGGGATTGGGCGCTGTGGCAGGCGGGCTGCTGTTGAGCGTCTGGGGAGGCTTTCGTCGTAGGATAATGACCACGCTGCTGGGAATTGCCGGGATGGGCATCGGCACATTGCTGGTGGGCCTGGCTCCCGCACAGGTCTTTGTGCTGGCATTGGTGGGCACGACCTTATTTGGGTTCATGAATCCCATCTGCAACGGTCCCTTTTTCGCTGTTCTGCAAGAGGTAGTTCCCCCGGAGATACAAGGGCGGGTACTATCTATGGTGATGAGCCTTTCTGCTGCCGTGTCCCCCCTGGGGATGGCGATAGCCGGGCCGCTGGCCGATGCATTTGGGGTGCGGCTCTGGTATATTCTGGGCGGCATAACCTGCATCGTGGCGGCGGTGCTTGGCCTGTTCATTCCTGCCGTGTTGCGCGTGGAAGAAGAGGGGGCGCAGTTGCGCGCGGCAGGAAGCGTGGCCGCGCCCGCAGTGGCCTCTCCCGTGGCCGATGGGGGGGAACTGTCCCTGTAGCGTAGGGAGCGTTCCCAGATGCCCCTCTTGGGAACCGTCGCAAACCCTACGGGTTCGGTGACGGCTCTTATTTTGACGACCAGAAACCAATGGAGTATACTGGCACTGTCCTATAAGGATATAACCTCTGAGGAGTAAAGTTGCGATGTTACTCTACAACCTGTCCTACATCTATCCTGGCGGGTTGTGATCTGCTCTGATCGGTCGGATCGGGTCACAACCGGCGCCCCCTGCCGGGGCCTCTGATCCGGCCACGTTCTGAATCAGCCTAAAACAAGAGCAGAAGGAGTAGCAAGATGCTGTCTTCCCTTCCCCTGGACGACCAGTTATCCCTGCTGATGCGCGGCGTGTCCTTTGGCGACGCTCATCTGCAGGAAGTTATGGCCCGCGAATTGCGCGAGCGCCTGGCAGAGGCGGCGCGCGCGGATACCCCTTTGCGGATTTACCTCGGCGTGGACCCCACCTCTAGCGATCTGCACCTGGGACACACGGTCCCGTTGCGCAAGCTGCGGCAGTTTCAGGATTTGGGCCATCACGTGATCTTCTTGATCGGTTCCTTCACGGCCCTGATCGGCGATCCCTCGGACAAGGATGCTGCGCGTCCGCAGCAAACGCGCGAGCAGGTGCGCGCGCACGCGCGCACATACGTGGAACAGGTATACCGGGTGCTAGACTGTGACAAAACCGAGATCGAGTACAACGACCGCTGGCTGGCCCCGCTGACCTTTGAGGACCTGATCAAGCTCTCCAGCCATTTCACGGTGCAGCAATTCCTGACTCGCGATAACTTTCACGGACGGGTGGAGCGCGGGGAACCCATCTGGTTGCACGAATTCTACTACGCGCTGATGCAGGCGTACGATGCCGTGGCCCTGCGGACGGATGTGCAGGTGGGTGGCACGGAGCAGTTGTTCAACCTGATGGCCGGGCGCAAGCTGATGGAGGTACATGGCCTGCGGCCTCAGGTCTGCCTGACCCTCCCGATTCTGGTGGGCACAGACGGCGTACTGCGCATGAGCAAGTCGACGGGCAACTATATCGGGATCAGCGAGCCGCCCGAAGTGCAGTATGGCAAGGTCATGTCCATCCCCGATGAGGCCATGCGCAACTACTGCGACCTGGTGACGCGCTGGACTCCTGCGCAGGTGGAGCAGTTCTTTGCCGAGCTGTCCTCCGGTGGGTTGCACCCACGCGACGCCAAGATGCAACTGGCGCGTGAGATCGTGGACATCTTTCACGGGTGCGAGGCTGCTCAGGCGGCCGAAGAGCACTTTCGCACGGTGTTCCAGCAGCAGGAGTTGCCGCCGGACATGCCGGTGTTTCGCCTGGAAGCCCCCACCAATGTAGTCGAACTGCTGGTAATGACGGGGCTGGCGGATAGCAAAAGCCAGGCCCGCCGACTCGTTGAGCAAAAGGGCGTGCGGCTGGATGGGAGCGAGGTGGATTCCATTGGGCGCATCATCGAGCCGGAGCCAGAGCAGGTGCTACAGGTGGGGCGGCGTCGCTTCCTGCGCCTTGTGGGACAGTAGACAAGCCAGTGGCGAGCGCGAGATCGATCTGACTGTGGAAAAAGAAAAAGGCCCCAGACTTCATTGTCTGGGGCCGGGTTGTTTTCTCACTCGATTCAATTCGCGCGTTTGATGCTGTCGACAACACCAAAAGACAAGGGAACCTGCTTGTGGTTCCTCCGCCCAAGTTAGGCGACGTCGCGGACCAGTTCCTTACGGGTTTCCTCGCTTACCTGCTGGTAGTGCGAGAATTCCATCGTAAAGGTACCACGACCCTGGGTCGCCGAACGGAGACCGGTCGCGTAGCCGAACATCTGGGCCAGAGGTACATGGGCGACGATGCTCTGCACGCCCGTTGCGCTAGGCTCGATGCCCGTTACCATGGCTGCCCGCGAACTCAGGTCGCCAATGACGTCCCCCGTGTATTCCTGCGGGGCCACGACCTCGACCTTCATCACCGGCTCCATGATGACCGGCGCACCCTTGAGCACGCCCTGCTTGAGGGCGATGGACCCTGCCGATTCAAAGGCGCGGTCCGACGAGTCTACCTCGTGGAACTTGCCATCGAACAGCGTGGCCTTGATATCCACGACCGGATGCTTGGACAGCGGTCCCTGTTTCATGGCATCGCGGAGTCCCCGCTCGACCGAGGGGATATACTCCTTGGGCACTGAGCCGCCGGTGATCTTGTTTTCGAACACAAAGCCGCTTCCCGGCTCGCCCGGCTCCAGCCGAACCTCCACCACAGCGTACTGCCCATGACCGCCGGACTGTTTCACCAGTCGGCCTTCGACCTCTACCGCTCGCGTGATCGTCTCGCAGTAGGCTACCTTGGGCGCGCCCACATTGACGTCTACGCCGAACTCGCGGCGCAGTCGGTCCACGACCACGTCCAGGTGTAGCTCACCCATGCCCGCGAGCACGGTCTCATCGGTCTGCTCGTCGGTGCGCAGTTGCAGGGTGGGGTCCTCTTCAGCCAACCGCTGCAAGGCTACGCCCAGCTTGTCCTGATCTCCCCGCGCCTTCGGACTCACCGAGATGGCGATTACCGGCGCTGGGAAGTTGATCTCTTCCAACACGACCGGGCGTTCCTGCGACGAGATCGTCTGGCCAGTGGCAGACAGCTTGAAGCCCAAAATGGCCCCGATATCGCCTGCCTTGACCTCGTCCACATCCTCCCGGGAATCGGCGTGCATGCGGACCAATCGGCCGATGCGCTCGCTCTTGCCGGTGAGGGCGTCGTAGGCGGTATCACCCCGCCGCACGGTGCCCGAGTAGACCCGGAAGAAGGACAGCTTGCCCACGTAAGGATCGGTCATGATCTTGAAGATCAGGGCCGCCATCGGTTCCTCGCTATCGGGCAGACAGACCACGGGCTCCCCATCCGGCGTCTGGCCGGACATCGGCTCTACGCCCAATGGGGACGGCAGATAAGCGACGACCGCGTCCAACAAAGGCTGCACGCCCACGTCGCGCAGGGAGGAGCCGCACAAAACGGGTACAGCCTCGCCCGTGCAAGTGGCCTTGCGCAGCGCCTGGACAATCGTCTCTGTGTCCAACTTTTCGCCTTCCAGATAGGTCAGCGCGATCTCGTCGTTTACGTCGGCCAGCGCCTCGATCATCTGCTCCCGCCGCTTTTCGGCTTCGGGCAACAGGTCGGCCGGAATCGGCCCTCTGGTCGCTTCATTCTCGCCCTCGAACGTGATGGCCTGCATCTCGATCAGGTCGATCATGCCACGGAACGCTGCCTCGCGGCCCATTGGCATCTGCACCACTACCGGGTGTGCGCCCAGGCGCTTGACGATCATCCGTACCGTGCGGTCCATATCGGCGCCCGTGCGGTCCAGCTTGTTCACAAAACAAATTCGGGGGACCTTGTAGCGGTCCGCCTGATGCCAGACAGTCTCCGACTGCGGCTCAACGCCAGCCACGCCGTCGAACACGACGACTCCGCCATCCAGCACGCGCAGCGCGCGCTGCACTTCGGCGGTAAAGTCGATGTGCCCAGGCGTGTCGATCACGTTGACCTGATGCCCAGCCCAGTCGCAGGTGATAGCAGCCGACTGGATGGTGATACCCCGCTCTCTTTCCTGTGCCATAAAGTCGGTGACGGTGTTTCCGTCGTCCACGTTACCAGAGCGATGAATCAGCCCGGTGTGGAACAGGATGCGTTCGGTGGTCGTCGTCTTGCCTGCATCAATATGCGCAATAATCCCAATATTGCGTAGTTTTTTCAGTTTTTCACGACTTGACATTACTTACACCTTTATAAAAATCTGACAGCATTGCGAAATGCTGTAACAATATCTTCTCTATACAGTAGGGCAATAGCATTTAGCGCATCTGTAACCACTAACAGGAATAAAATCGCTCGTCAGAAGGATAACCCTTATTACATCCACTATCATGCAGGCCGTTTATCCTACTTGAGCTGTAAGAGGGCCAAATGCGATTGCCCCACTGTATACAACAGTAATACTCTCATCCGGGAGCATAACAAAAGGCGGTTGCATCCCCGCATCCTGTCCTTGATGCTGACCGATGTCTGGATGGACCGCCCACGGTATCACGTCTATGTTGGTCGCTGTCTTCCAAGACAGGGAAACTTGCTTATACCTCTTTATGCACGAACCTTGGGGATTATAGCACACACCTCCGCAATCTCCAAAATCGGGCAAAATGGCCTTTCTGCGTGTTTCTCCCATCGCTTGTTGACGAGACTGGCATTCGGTTTGCCGTATCGGCAAGGTTTCCCCCGCTGGACGTGCGGGCATGTCTTGTGGTAGAGTGTTCTGGTGTGGATCACCACGACGCTCCATCATCGCAGAGGAATGCCATGCCAAGGTCTCTCATCGTCGCTCTGGCCCTGCTAGTTATCGTCCTTTCCTGCTCAGCCTGCGGTATGCTGCCGCCCCCGCCCTCCTCTTGGCCGGGAATGACCCCTTTACCGGGAAGCCCAAATGGCACTCCCCCGGCCACTTCTGACCCATCCATGCCCGCGCAGCCAGCGCCTGTCCCTGGCGGGATCATGCCCTTGGTGCTGGCCGAGATCAACCTGGGGCCTGCCGTGGGGAATGGTTTCCAGCCAGTGGCGTTGGCCCTGGACGAGACCGATCAGGCTTACGCGATCTGCGAAATCAGCGATACGGCCGAGGGGCGGTCCTGCATCGTGCGGGTCGATCTGGCGACACAGATGGCGCTCGATCTGTGGCCGCTCCCTGCCAAATCGGCGGGGCCGCTGGTTGTGGGAGGCGGGCGGGTGTACGCCGTCTACCAGGATCAGAATGGCCACCACCGGCTGACGGTGTTGGACGCGAGCACGGGGCAGTTACGGGGAGATATAGACGTCGCGACTCTCAACCCCCGGCAGGTAGCGCTGGATGCGGCCCGCATGCGCCTGTATCTGGTAGGGGAAGCGCAAGTCGAGGTGCGGGATGTCGAGACATTGGAGGTGGTGGGCAGGCTGCCCTATCCTTTCCGGGCCACCGACCAACATGCGGCTTTTGACCTGAAGGCGGATCGATTCTACCTGTCCCTCTCCAGTGCGCTGTGCGCCTATCGCGCCTCTGACCTGCATTTGCTGTGGACGGCGGATGCCCCGACGCAGCGGATTACCGGCCTGGTCGGCGATGCGAGCGGCGAGTTGTTACTGGCCCAGGCTAGCAGTGAGGAGCAGGGGCAGGCGTCGCGTCGCGTGCTGTTGTACGCTGTCGAGGGCGAGCTTGCTGGCGAGGTCATTCCCCAGGGGTTGGAAGGGGAATGGGAGATTGTCTGGGCGGACACGGCGACATCTGCTGCGGCAGAGGCGGGGCGGATCATCTATCAGGAGACGGTCTACCTGACGCAGGGGACGCGCACGTGTCTGTGGAGCAGCGACCTGGCCGGGCAGGCCGTGGGAGGGGCTTTGCCGCTGGCCAGTGGCAGCCGGGTATATGCCCCATCACGTGCCCGCGACCTGTATATCCTCAGTCGGGTAGCCCATACGGTCACGCCGGTCCATGCGGCCAGCCTAGAGTTGCAGGCGGCTACCCCGTTGGGGGTCGAGTTGCGCGACCTGGTCGTGGATCACGATAAGGCCAGATTATATGCCAATGACACCGCCTCCCGGCTGTATGCCGTAGACCTGAGTGGCATGGGGCAGGGGGTGCTGACGCTGGAACAATCCGCCCCGGCAGGTTCGGGGGACCTGGTGCTGGACGGCGCGGGGGGTAGGCTGTTGGTGTCGCGGTACGCTGGCGATCCCGACCAGATCGCCGTGTTGGATTCTGCCAGCCTGCGGGTCACGCAGGTGATCACTGGCGGCGACCTGGTGGCGCTGGATACCCGCCGCGGGCGGGCCATCGTGAGTGCGCCGGTCAACCTGTACCCGCCGTTCGAGGGGCGCGCGATGGTCTGGGATCTGGCCCGGCGGGAACTGGTTGGGGTAGTCAACGCGGGGGGCAAACCAGCCTATAACCCGCTGCGCGACGAGATCTACCTGGCCGGGTACAGTTGCCACGCCTACGATGCCGATACGCTAGAGCGCGTGGGGTCGCTGACCCCGGACATTGACGCGCAGACCTGCCAGGGATGCACGGGGCAGTCCGCTGTCGTGGATGTCCGGGCCTATCCCGCGCTCAATGCCCTGGTTCTGCACACGACAGTGACCAGCGCGGGCAAAGGGCCGGGCGATCTGCCGCTGCCGCGCGTGCTGGCCCTGGACACGCTGGAGCCGATCAGCCACACCCTGACTATCCTGCCCGCCTGTTGTGGAGAGTACCTGGTGTATCCGCCCACCAACGGGCGGGTGTACGAGCAGATGCACTACTCCCGCTATGTCACGCGGAGCAACCTGGTGGTGCGCCAGGGGGAGGGCGGGGAGGTTGCCTCGCAGCGGGATGGCCTGTCGCTGGAGATGCTGATTCCCGCAAGCGAGCTGGCCTTTGTGGAGCGGGGCGGGGAGTGGCTGGCCCTGGACACGACAAGCTGGACGCCGGTGGGGTACGCGCCCCGATTCTCGGTGCACAGCTACGATGAGGAAATGGGGAGCTATTTCGCGCTAGATGCCTCCCGATTGCGGGTGCTGCTGCCATCTGGAGGCGAACCGCTGGCACTGGAGACTGCGCGGGGTGCCCAGCCGCACGGTGCCATCCGCTCGCTAGCGGCGGCGCGGGACCATGCGGCGGATGATCCGTTGTTTGCCGTGACCGGGGAGGGGGTGTATCGCCGTCAGTCGGAGGAAGCGGGCTGGGAGTTGTTAGCGGGTGGGCTGCCGGATATCCGCGCGGCGGGCGACGCGCAACTGGTGATGGCCGTATCGCTGGATTACACCCAGGATCGGACGCTGTTCGTCGGCGGGTGGGCTGGCGAGAGCCAGGGGTTGGGCGTCTGGCGCTCGACGGATGGGGGCGATACCTGGCAGCCGGCCTGGCAGGGGTTGGAGCACCTGATGGTCGAGTCGCTGGTTCTCTCGCCTGATTACGGGCAGGATCACACGTTACTGGCCTACTGCCAGTACAGCGACCTGATCCAAGGAGAGACCGGGCGTTCCGTGTGGCAATCCGACGATGAGGGCGGCCAGTGGGAGCTACTGGCGCAAGCCCCGGATGTGCGGGCCGCAGTCGCACAACTCCCGCAGGCGGACGATGTGTGGGGGCAGGCGACCCGGCAGGCGTCTATCCGAGGGGCCAGGGGCAACCGGGTGATCGAGCTAGCGACCGGCGAGGAATGGCAAGAAGTGCTCAAGCTGGCTCCCAGGGAGTTGCTGGTCGGTATCGAGTATGCGCCCGCATTGAATGCGTCCGCATCGCATGCGTCCGCATCGGCGGCGGAGCAGGCTGTGTATGTTCTGTCTACGCTGGGGCTGTATCGCTCTCTGGATGAGGGCACAAGCTGGCAGGTGGCCGAGTTACCTGTCACGATGGACCCCGATGGGCGGCGTTTCACGGCGCTGGAAATAGCGCTCAACGGCGAGGGGCAACTTGTGGCATGGCTGGGGGATAGCCTGGGGCAGGTACACACCTGCCGGACCGATGAGCTGGTTTGGCAGGCCATTCCCTAGATACTGCAATTTGGGTCGGGTAGGTCAAACATGCGGGCAACGCCGCGTAGTATTGCGGCATTGCCCGCGATGGGTCAGTCGTTCCGCAGGGGTTGCAGGCTGGAACTGCTGATGGTGCGCTGGTAGGGCGGCTTGCCACGCGTAGTGACGATGTGGTAGATGCCGAAATAGTCGGTGTATACCGTGTTGCCCCGCACATCGGTGGCGATGGTCATGCCGACGCGCACCATCTCGTGGTACTTGTCTAGCTGATAGCTTTCGACGCTGTGCACTTCGATGCCGACGACCTGGTTGTAGGCCTCGGCAAAATCCTCGTAGGCCAGCCGCTGCTGGTACTGCTCGTGTAGAAAATCATAGGCTTCGCGGGGTTGGTTGGCGGCCAGGGCTTTCAGGTAATCACGCACCAGCGACATGGACTCGTCACTGCCCGGCCCGGCGGTCAACTCTGGCACAGGCAGCGGTTCCCTGGCGCGCGGCGCGTCCGGGTCCGGCGTCTTGTCGCTCACCACCAGCGGGACATTTGCCTGGGAGGAGGTTCCGCTGGCGGGGGTGTCGCTGGTCGCGGGGGTCTCACCTGTGGGGGCCTCACTGGCAGGGGCATCGCTCCCCGGCGCGCACGATTCGATGCGGGACGTGACGGTGACTAGCTGGGCCGAGGCGAGCACGCGGACAGGCACCGCCCCGACAACCTTGCCCCCTCGTAGGACATCCAACTGGTTCTCATCCCACAACTCGTCCCAACGCATGCTGAACTGGCCCCTGGAGCGAAGGGGAACCTGCAATGTAATCGCATCCTCTACGCTGCGCACGCGGGTATCGGACAGGCCGTAGCCCTGGCGCACGACGGTTTCCATCGCTCCCCGATAGGCGCTGAGGTCCAGTTCCTGGACTTCGGTATCGAGGGTATACTTGGTTGCCAGGGTCAAGGACTGCTGGTAATCGTGGGTCAGGGGGTTCTCCCCGGCGCAGTTGTCCAGGGTGACAACGAAAGGCTCCAGAGGTAGCGGCTCCAGGTCAAGGCCAGGAGTTTGTCGCAGTTGAAACTCGAGTGGGAGTTCCTCTGTCGTGGCCTGGGCTGCCACCTGTTGGGGCGGCTCGGTAGTGGGAGGGGCAACGGTGGGGGGCGGTTCCATCTGGCTACAGCCGGTCACGAGCAACAGGGCCAGGAACAGCCATAGGATACGAGCGTGATGTTTGCGCATGGATGTCTCCTCGCTGGTAAGGCTGGAAAAAGAGCGCTTTGTTCAAGGCGGGCGGCTGGGGGCAGCGTCAGGTAGCGCATCGTCCCGGCCGATTCTCGGACTTTTCACACGTTCCCCATTATACCATTTCCTGGTCATTCTTTGTACTGCAAGTTGCAATAGATGGCATCTGGGATTTATAGTGGGGCGTGGGGCGGCTCGGCCCTGGAATCTGTGGTTCCTGTACTGTGTGGCGGATGTTGGAAAGGGCAAGGTAATGGGCGACAGAGTGGCAATGGTGGCACTCGGTGGAAATGCGCTGATCGCGGATGATCGGCATCAGTCTATTACAGACCAGTTCGAGCGTATGCGGTTGACCGCTGCCCACATAGCGGATATGATCGAGCAGGGTTGGGACCTGGTCATTACGCACGGCAACGGCCCGCAGGTCGGCTTTTGCTTGCTGAGCGCCGAGCTGGCAGGTAGCGTGCTGGGCGGGGGGACTGCGGAACCTGCGGTTCCCCTGGATGTCTGCGTGGCGGACACGCAAGGCTCTCTGGGGTATATGATACAGCAACAACTGCTCAGCGAGTTCTTGCATCGTGGCTTGATCATGGACGTGGTGACGGTTGTGACTCAGGTGATGGTGGACCCTGACGACAAGGCATTTCACTCTCCCACCAAGCCGGTGGGCCCTTTTTACGACGAGGCGCAGGCCCGCGAGCACGCGCTGAAGGATGGTTGGGTGGTGCACGAGGATGCGGGCCGGGGATGGCGACGGGTGGTGCCTTCGCCGCGCCCGTTGAAGGTGCTGGAAGTAGAGGCGATCAAGGCCCTGGTGGCACGAGGGGTCGTTGTGGTGGGCGCGGGTGGCGGTGGTATCCCGGTGGTTGCGGACGGCGATGGCTGGTTGCGTGGAGTACCAGCCGTGGTGGACAAGGACTATGCCTCCAGCCTGTTGGGGATTGCCGTCGGGGCCGACCTGCTGTTAATCGCCACGACGGTGGAAAAAGTGGCTCTGAACTACCGCCAGCCGAACCAGATCAACCTGGACACAATCACGATAGCCGAGGCGGAACGCTATCTGGCAGAGGGGCATTTCCACGCGGGGAGTATGTGGCCCAAGGTTGAAGCCTGCGTACAGTTTGTGCGGGCGACGGGCCATTCCGCCCTGATCACGTCCCTGGGGGCGATCAGACCCGCCCTGGCCGGGGAGACGGGAACCCGGATTGTGCCGTAGGGAACCTGAGCGTCTCAGGGAACCTGAGCGCCTCAGAGAGCCTGAGGGGTATAGTCGAGTGGTGAACAGGGAGAGGGTAGTATGCGATTCGCACAGCAAACGGCGGGTTGCTCTGATTTCGATATCACGCTGCCCGGCGAGACTGTTCCTTCTTTCCGCTTGTTGCTTCCCGAATGGCTTCAGGCCGTTGGGTTGGACTATCATGGGTTGTTCCACACGATTCCAGGGCGTTGGACATCCTGGGAGCAGGGCGTGGAAGGGCAGTTCACCGTGATGGACACGGTGGCCGTGGGGGTGCGCCTGTTGGCGCAAGCGCACCGAGTTGATATAACGTTGTCCGTGCAGAACATCAGCGCGCGTACGCTGACCGACGTTTGGGCGAATATCTGCACCAGCGTGAACCATCTGCCGGGGACGCCGGGGTGGTACAACCAGGCTTTTGTCCCGCATCTGGCGCCGGACCGCTCGCTGCAAGGGCGCTATTGGTACGAACAGGTGACACCCCAGGGGTTGCGGGCGCTGACGGATGACGGTTGGGTTATCATGCACCCTCACCCCGATCAGCCGGACGCTGCCTCCGTGCCTCTGTACAGTTTCACGCCCAGCACGCAGGCCAACGCCAGGGCTTGTGCCGTTTGCCCGCCGGAGGGCGGCCTGTTCCTGTTCCAGGCGTGGGCGACCCGTTGTCGCTATTGCGCGCCATGTCCCGGCAACGCCTGTATGCACCTGGAACCGTTGCTGGCGGAGGCGTTGTTGCCCGGCGAGGTAGCGTCCATTCGCGGGGCCGTGGGTTTGTTCAGGGGCAGTTTCACTACACTCGCGCCGCACTTGGAGGAGATCACATGCAAAGGCCAACGGACCTGAGAGCAGAGCCGGTGAAACGAATCGTGGCGCTGGGAGAAAGCACCACCTGGGGATATTCAGTGTCGGCCAAGGAAAAGTGCTGGGTGAACCAGGTGACGAGCATGTTAGAGGAGTTTCAGGGCGCTCCCATCGAATTGATCAACCAGGGGATTGGCAGCAACGTGCTCACGCCCGAATGCCCGGCGTATCCCTATTCGGCCAAGCCCGCCGCATTGGAGCGGCTGGACGGCGACCTGATTGCCCACGCGCCGGACATGGTGTTCCTCTCCTATGGGCTGAACGATTCGCGAGGCGGCACACCGCCGGAAACTTTTCGCCGCGCCTATCAGACGCTCATCGACCGCATCCGCGCGGCGATCAACCCGACCATCGTGATACTCAACACGTACTATATGCACGAGGTGCTCTACAGCCATTGCGAGCACTGGGAGGAGAGCGATTACGAGGTGACGGAGGTCTATAATCTGGTCATCCGGCAGTTGGCCGAGGCCAACGGGCTAGTTCTGGCGGACATTTACGCCGCCGAAATAGGCGTGGACTGGTTTATCGACAACGACCATTGCCACCCAAACGACCTGGGCCACCGCATCATCGCCACCCGGGTGTTCGAGGCGATTGCCCGGAATTGTAGCTTTGTGGCGGCCCGCATGCCGCGCGAGACCCTGATCCGGCATTTCAACGAGACGTACGGCAACGGGCCTGATCGCCCGTCGTGGGGTGGCTGACTGGCGGGTAGCACCCGCGTGTAATGCTGAGAGATTGGGGGAGTTATGCAGAAACCCAGGCTTGAGAAGATAGGGCCAAACGAATGGCGCTTTGAGTACCCGCCGGATTCCGAGCAGTATGACGGCAAACTGGATGAGGCCATCGAGTTGATGTACGGCGAGGTCGATGAGCAGGCCGAAGCGATCCTGCGCGACATCATCGTGCAATGCCCGCTGTACCTCGACGCGTACCATCATCTCGCCATTCTGTTGGATGAGCAGGGCGAGGAGGAAGAAGCCCTCCGGCTGTGGCAGCAGGCTGTGCAGTTAGGGGAGAGCGCGTTCCCCGAAGGCTTTGCCGAGGGAGACAATCGCCTGGAGTGGGACTGGCTAGAGAACAGACCCTTCTTGCGAGCCTATGAAGGACTGGCGCTGGCTTATCTCGAACGGGGCGATGCTGAGACGGCAGCGCGCATGTTTGAAAACCTGCTGACCTGGAACCCGAACGACAATCAGGGCGCGCGCGCTCTGGCGATTACGGCCTACCTGGCGATGGGACGCCCGGAAAAGGTGCTGGGGGTCACGCGGCGCTATGAGAGCGATGGCATAGTGGACACCCTGTATGGGCGTGCGTTAGCTCACTTTCAACTGGGGCATCGGGAGGAGGCGGAAGCGGCCCTTCAGACGGCTATCGAACAGTATCCGTTGGTAGCCAAGGAGTTGGTGAAGGGCTGGCACAAGCCCCCCAAGGGAATGAAACCGGACAGGGTTACGGTGGGCGGCGCGGACGAGGCGTATGCCTACTGGCAGTACGTGGGGCGCTACTGGCGCGAGACGCCGGGCGCGCTAGAGTTTGTGCGGGAGGGGCTGGCTCGGCATCAGGCGTAATCTGGCCCGTGGCGGCAGCCGTCGGCTATAGCCGGCAGAGGCATCGTTCATCAGACAATGAAGGGATCAAGCATGGCAGATCAAGTACGTCTGGGCATCATCGGGTGTGGCGGATTTGCCCGTAACATGCACGTGCCCAACATCCTGCGCAATAATAAGCTCGTGGTAGTGGCGGCCTGTGACCTGGACCTGCGGCTGGCCGAAACGTTGCAGACCCAGACCGGCGCCCGCTATGCGACCACCGATCCGGGGCAGATTTTCGCCGATGATCAGGTGAACGCCGTCCTGATTGCTACCCGGCACGACAGTCACGCGGCCCTCAGCGTGCAGGCGGCGGGGGCCGGTAAGCACATCCTGTGCGAGAAGCCGATGGGGCTGAACATGGCGGAGTGTCGCCGGGTGGCCGAGGCCGTGCAACGGGCGGGCGTGGTGTATACCGTCGGCTATAACCGGGGTCTGTCCCCGTTGGTGGTCAAGGCCAGGGAGTTGATGGCGGGGAATCCGGCCAAAAAGATGATCTATCATCGCATCCAGGCCCCATTTCCAGCGAGCCACTGGACCCACGTGCCGGAAATCGGCGGGGGGCGGTTCGTCGGGGAGGGGTGTCATATCTTTGACCTGTTCTGCGAGTTGGTGGAGGCGCCGCCGACCAGCGTGTACGCCGCCGGAGGAACCTTCCTCGACCCCGAGCGGGTCAAGATGCCGGATAGCGCCATTGTAACGTTGTCCTTTGCCGATGGATCGGTGGCGACAACGCTGATCGCCAGCGATGGCTGTGCCGAGTTTCCCAAAGAGGCCACGGAGATCTATTGGGACGGCAAGGCGGTCTATATCAGCGATTTCCGCGAGATGTCATATCACGGGCTGATCGCGGACGGCGAGGGGCGCATTACACTCAAGGCCACGGACAAGGGGCATCGGCGGGAGATTGACCTGTTTGCCGATGCCATCCTGCAAGGCGCGCCGCCGCCGAACGGCCTGGAGAACGCTTTGCGGGCGGCCCTGATCAGCTTTTTGGTGGGGGATTCGCTGGCTACGGGGCAGGCGATGTCGATTCAAGAGACAGATTACCGGATCTCGTGATCGCAAAGGGGTCCGAGACCCTGATTGGCACAACGCGTTACCATTCCACGGAAAAGGAGAGACCCACATGGGTGAGGATTTGCGCATTGGGATTATCGGCTTTGACACGTCACACGTACCCGCTTTTACCAAGCTGCTGAACGACCCCGCAGACCGGTTTCACATCCCCGGTGGCAAGGTGGTGTGCGGCTTGCCCTCGTTCAGCCCGGACCTGCAAGCCAGCTACTCGCGGGTAGAGGGGTTCAAGCAAGAGATGACGGAAAAGTGGGGCATTTCCCTGGTGTCCTCTGTCGAGGAACTGCTCTCGCAGGTGGATGCGGTGTTGCTGGAGAGCGTGGATGGGCGGCGCCATCTGGCGGAAGCCGGGCCGGTGATTACCGCGAAAAAACCGGTGTACGTGGACAAGCCCCTGGCGGCCAACTATCGCGATGCCGCCGAGATCATGCGGCTGGCTCAGGAGAACAATTGCCCTATCTTTTCCTCGTCGTCGCTGCGCTATGATGTGAATATTGCGGCGATCACGGCGGACCCCGATCTGGGGGGCGTGGTGGGGTGCGATGCTTTCAGCCCGGCCACGCTGGACCCGACGAACCCCGGCCTGTTCTGGTATGGCGTGCATGGGGTGGAAATCCTGTATACGTTCATGGGGCAGGGGTGCGAGCGGGTGACCTGCTACAGCACGGACAAGTACGATGTGGTGGTGGGGCGCTGGCCGGAGGGTCGGCAGGGGACCATGCGCGGCACGCGCGCCGGGGCGCACGACTATGGCGTGACGGTGTTTGGCGGGAAAAAGGTGCGCCAGGCCATGTATTCCCACGATGTGCCGCTCTACAGCCAGCTTTTGCGGGTGATCATGCAGTTCTTCCAGACGGGGTTGGCCCCCATCCCGGCGGAGGAGACGCTGGAGATTATGGCGTTCATGCAGGCGGCGCTGGTCAGCGCACAGGAAGGGCGGGAGGTTGCTCTGGCCGAGGTGCGGTAGGGGGAGCGGGGCAGACCCTCGCCCTGAGGAGGAAACCTCACCTCCTGGCCTCCTCTCCAGATTTGGAGTGGAGGAGCGGTCGCCAGGGATGGTGTGGCAAGCCGCCGGGCGATCCGATTGCTGCATCTCGTAGGCGCGGTTTCCAACCGCATTGGGGATATCGACAGGCCCGCACCGCGCTTGTGGACTATTCGGATCCTCGGAAAGCGCGCCTACGAGCATACCAGGCCGACGCAAGTTGCTATGGAGAAGACGCGAATGGTTCGATTGGTACCGATGGATGACGGCGACTGGCGGGATTATCTGGAGTACGCTGTGGAGAATTATGCCCAGGAGAAGGTGCGGGCGGGTAACTGGCCCGCTGATCGGGCGCTAGAATTGGCCCGACAGGCGTTCCAGAACCTGCTGCCCGATGGCCGGGCCACGAGAGACCAGTACTTTTATTCCATCCGAGATGACGAGGGGCACAAAGCGGGTTTCCTGTGGCTGGGCGTGCTGCGCGAGGGGAGCGAGCCGTCGGCGTACCTGTACGATTTCCTGGTGTTCGAGTCGTATCGGCGGCAGGGGATCGGGATAGCTGCCCTACAGGCCGCAGAGTCCATCGCCAGGGAGATGGGCCTGCACAAGATGGGGCTGCACGTGTTCGGGCACAATCTTGCCGCCCGCGGGTTGTATGAAAAGCTGGGCTATGTGCCCGTCAATATCAACATGGAGAAAAAGCTGGAATAGGCCCGACACGGACTGAGGGGGATCCCCGTCGGACGTGTTCATCGCGCACAATTTGCGGGAGACGCTAGCTGTGATATCTTTGGATGGGCGCAACAGAAGAACGGTCAATCTGCTAAAGACGATCTATTTCGATTATCCCGAGTGGACGATCTGCGGGGTGGGGTTGATGCCCGCCACCTGGCTTAAGTATGGTGAGGAGCTGGAGGCACTGGTGTTGGCGCACCCGCGCCTGTTCCCCAGCTACCGGCGGCCAGCGGCCGGATTTGGCCACAGTGACAATCCGTTGTATCAATTCGGACAGCACGTGGATTGTTGGGGGACCGTTTGGGAGAACCTGGAGCCGGGGCTGGACAGCATGGACGTGGCGCACCCCTTGAGTGATTGGGCGACGCTGGACTCTTATCAGCCGCCCGATCCCTGGCAGATGGACCAGTTTGGGCCGCGCCGCAATTGGGCGGAAGTGGAGCGTGATCTGCAAGCCGCCAGGGCGCGGGGCGATCTGGCGGCGGGGGGCGGTCTGCCCCACGGGTTCATGTATATGCGCCTGTTCTACCTGCGCGGCTTCCAAAACCTGATGATGGACCTGGCTACCGAAGACCCCCGTCTCTGGAAGCTGATCGAGATGGTCGAGGCGTACAACCGGCCCATCATCGAGAAGTATGTGTCGCTGGGCGCAGAGTACATGGTTTTCGGCGATGACCTGGGCATGCAGAAATCGCTGCCCATGCGCCCGGAAACGTGGCGCAAGTTCATCAAGCCGTCATATGACCGCTTGCTCGCGCCCTGTCGCGAGGCCGAGGTGCCTGTGTACCTGCACACCGACGGTCACATTCTGGAGATCATCCCCGATCTGATCGACGTGGGGGTGAAGGTGCTCAACCCGCAGATACGGGCAAACGGGCTGGAGGGGTTGCAGCAGATGGCCAAGGGGAAACTGGCCCTGAACCAGGACCTGGACCGCCAGTTGTTCCCCTTTGCCAGCCGGGCCGAAATCGAAGACCACATCGCCGAGGTATACGAGGGGTTGTACCTGCCAGAGGGCGGCCTGATGTTGTTCGCCGAGTGCGAGCCGGACGTGCCCCTGGAGAATATCGAGACCATTTGCAGGACTCTGGAAGAGCTGTGCCACCCGCCGGACCTGGCATAGCGTCCGGTTCGGGTCTCTGTCGTTCGGTATCAGCCGATTGCCCCGGCTGATACCGAACAAGTCGCCAAACCAACATCATCGAACGAAAGGACAGAAGGATGAAATTCGAACACATGGGCTTTAACGTTCCCGACGCCGCCACGATGGCAGAGTGGTATGTGGAGCATTGTGGGATGTCGATCGCGATGGCCAGTGAGGGCGCGCCTTTTATGCGCTTCCTGGCCGATTCCACCGGGCGGGTGTGCGCCGAGATTTACACCAACCCCCTCGCGGCCATTCCCGACTATGCGTCGCAGAACCCGCTGGTGTTCCACTTTGCCTTTGCCGTGGAGAACGCCAGAGCCGAAAAAGAGCGCCTGATTGCGGCGGGCGCCACCATCGTGTCGGACGGCACGTCGGAGGACGGTATTGGCCTGGTGATGATGCGCGATCCCTGGGGGATTCCGCTGCAACTGTGCTGCCGCAAGGAGCCGTTGGCCTAAGGGAGAGTAATCACGGAATACAGACCTCACCCCGACCCCCTCTCCAGATTGGAGAGGGGGCAGAGATATCGATCTCTGCGGAAGGGGATTGTTCCGCGCTCGTGGGCCGCATGGTCTACGGGCGCGGATGCTGGGAATGATCGAGCGTTTTGTAATAGCACCCTATTTCTGATAGAGGGAAGCAGTACATATGACGACAGCCGTTGATTCACAATCCGCGGAAGATATTGCCCTCCTGCGAGAGTTAGCCAAACAGTACGTCGAGATCGCCCACAAGCCGGTGCAGGATGAGCGCCGCGCCCTATGGCGGCAGAAGAACAGTCTGGTGGACGTGCCGCCGCTGATCTATATTCGGGCCTGCGCGTGGCGCGAGATGCCCCAGGCGCAATGTGTGTGCGCGGACCCCTTTTACCGGCATTACGAGGACTTTTTCCGGCAGATGATCTTTCAGGATACGTTCGAGGATGATTACATCATCGAACCCTGGGTGACGTTGCAGGCCACCTGCATCACCCCGCCGGATGGTATCTGGGGGCTGCCCGTGCAATGGACGCGGACTGAGATGGCGCACGGTTCTGGCGTGTGGGACGCGCCCATCAAGGAGCCGGACGACATCTACAAGCTGGCCGAAATCCACCACGTAATCGACGAGGAGGACACGGCGCGGCGCCTGCACAAGCTACAAGAGGCCATCGGTGACATCATCCCCATCAACGTGGACCGGGCGCCGGTCTATCGCATGTGGAACGCGGACATCTCGACCCAGTTGGCCTATTTGCGCGGGCTGGAGCAGATGATGTGGGACATGGTGGACCGGCCCGAGTGGCTGCACGAACTGCTGTCCATCATGCGCGACGGGATTCTGCGCGTGCACGCCGAGGCCGAGCAGGCGGGAGATTGGCGGCTGTGCGATCACCAGAACCAGGCCATGCCCTACGCCCTGGAACTGGAGGACCCGGCGGCCAACAGCCTCCCCGTTACCCGCGCCGAACTGTGGACCTATGCCGCTTCCCAGGAGACGACTGCCGTAGGCCCGGCCATGTTCGAGGAGTTTATGCTGCAATATCAGATTCCCATCATGGAAAAATACGGTCTGGTGGCCTATGGCTGCTGCGAGGACCTGACGCGCAAGATCAACGTGCTGCGCCAGATTCCGCGCCTGCGGCGGATCGCCGTGGCCCCGGCGGCCAACGTCGCCAAGTGTGCCGAGCAGATCGGGCGAGATTACGTGGTCAGCTATCGCCCCAGCCCCGCCGATATGGTCAGCTATCGTTGGGACCCGGAGCGGATTCGCTCGATCCTGCGGCGTGACCTGGAAGCCTGCCGGGAGTGCCATGTGGATATCACCCTGAAGGACGTGGAGACGGTGGAGAGCGACCCGAACCGCATTCGCAACTGGGTGGCGCTGACCCGTGAGGTAATTGACGAGTTCTGGCCTGCCTGAGCGCCGCAGGCACTCAGGGGCCGATTACGTCTGACAAGAGATTGTTAGCGGGGGAATGTGATGCGTATAAAAGGTGTCGAGTTCTACATTTTGGAGGGGGAGCCGGTTGTGCGACAGGTTTCGTCGCGGGGGCGGGGCACGATTGACCGCGTGCCTGGCAGCCTATCGGGTTTGTACACCCACTCGGCGGGCTTTCGCGGCACCCAGGATGATGCTGTCATCTCTTACGTGGACGACCGCCCCTCGCCCACCTACCGCGCCGTCCTGCGGCTGGTCACCGATGGGGAGCTGCACCCCTACGCGGACTATGCCAGTGGCTTTCACGCGGATGATCTGGAATGGAAAGCCAAAGAATTCGTGACCATCATCGCGCCGATGTTGGTCGGTGTGGACCCCTTTGATCGGGAGTACGTCTGGCAGAAGTTATGGTACGCCCAACGGTTCTTCTACACAGGCCGGGGGCTGGTGGACACCGTAGACAACATGTTGTGGGATTTCGCCAGCCGCCACGCCCGCGTGCCCCTGTTCAAGCTGCTGGGCGCGTGCCGGGAGAAGGTTCCCGCTTATGGCCTGATCGGCGGGAGCACCATTGACGAGTTGGTGGCCCATGCGCTGCGATTGAAAGAGCAAGGCTTTGTGGGCGTCAAGGACCACTCTTATCGGGGAGTCAAGGGCAACATCGAGATGGCCCGGCAACTGCGGGCCGCCCTGGGCGACGAGTGTTTGCTGATGCACGATCCCGTCGAGTCCTATAACTATGACGAGGCTGTGGAGATTGGGCGTGCGTTGGAAGGGCTGAACTATCGCTGGATGGAGGAGCCGCTGCAGGACTATGACCTGATGGGCCTCAAGAAGCTCAGCGATCGGCTGGACTTGCCCATCCTGGCGATGGAATGGATCGGCTATATCGGCGGTCAGCCGTTCAATGCTTCCCCATTCGTGGCTATGCAGGCGGTGGACATCGTCCGGCAGCGGGGCGTGGGTATCACCGGCCAGATCAAGCTGGCCCATCTGGCGGAGAGCTTTGGCATGCAGGTACATGGCGGCAATCCTCACGTGATCCTCGCCATTCGCAACGATCCGCTGTTCGAGGCGTACATGGGTCTGACCCCGCCCCCTCCCGAAGATGAGCTGACGACTCGCGGCGCGCTGGTGGTCGAGAATGGCTACATGACGATTGCCTATAGCGACCGCGCGCCCGAAGAGCCGGACTGGGACGCCTATGCGCGGGAGGCGGTGGCCGTCGTCCAGTAAGGCGTGGCGCTGTTTGACGGCGGATTATATACGGGCTACATTGCTCCCGTTTGTATCCATCCTACTGAGGAGTTGCAGCAGTGAACATTGGCAAATTGATCCGGATGAATCGCCTGTTCGCCCATCCATCGGGGCGGTTGTGCTCGGTGGCGGTGGATCACCTGCTGGGCTATAGCTACCGCTTGCCCGACGGATTGAAGCACATCCAGCCGACACTGGCGGCCATCGTCGCTGCCGGGCCCGATGCCGTGACTATGCACAAGGGAATCGCGGCGTCGGTGTGGGCACCGTATGCCGGGAAAATCCCGTTTATCTTGCAGAGCAGTCTGGCCCGCGCAGATACGGAGAGCTTTGAGCAGGCGGCCACCCCGGAGGACGCGGTGCGGCTGGGCGCGGACGGCTTTGCGCTGGCCGCCTTTATGGGCGGGTCGACAGAGGCGGCCCGGCTGCGAATGATCGCCGATTGCGTGCGTGAGGCGGCTCGCTACGAGATGCCCGTGATCTGTCACATCTATCCCCGCCGGTTCGATGGGGAGCCGCATGTCTCGTTTGAGCCGGAGGATGTGGCCTGGGTAGTGCGCTGTGCCGCCGAAATGGGGGCGGACGTGATCAAGGCCCCTTATTGTGGCGATGTGCAGGCCCACGCCCAGATTGTGGCCGACTGCCCGGTGCCCCTGGTGGCAGCAGGCGGTCCTCGCACAGAGACGTTGGAGGATGCCCTGCAACTGATGGCCGAGGTGGTGCAGAGCGGGGCGAGAGGGGCAACCATCGGGCGCAACATCTGGGGTTTTGCCGACGTGACCGCGGCGACCAGGGCGTTTATGGCAGTGATTCACGACAACAAGACGCCGCAGGAGGCGCTGCAACTGGTCGGCCTATGAGCGAACAGTGGGATGTGATGGGCTTTGGGGCGCTGGCGGTAGATGATCTGGTCTATGTGGACCATTACCCGCCTGCCAACAGCAAGACCCACGTGCATGCCAGGCAGCGCCAGGGGGGCGGTCTGTGCGCCACAGCCCTGGTAGCTGCTGCCAGATTGGGCGCCAGGGCGGCCTATACCGGCGTGCTGGGGCCTGACGAGCTGTCCCGCTTTGCCGTCGAGGAACTGGAGGGCGAGGGCGTGGACTGTTCCGCCGTCCTGTATCATCCTGAGGCGCGCCCCATCCACTCGGTCATTATCGTGGACCGTTCCACAGCGACCCGCAACGTGTTCTCTTATTCCATCGAGATGATCCCCCGCCAGCCGGACGAGATCGACGAGGCGCTGATCGGGCGCTGTCGAGTGCTGCTGGTGGACCACAAGGCGGTGGCGGGGGGTGTGCGTGGCGCGCAATTGGCCCATAGGCTGGGTATTCCCGTGGTGGGCGACATCGAGGACGAGATGGTCTCCGGTGTGCAGGAGTTGATGGCGCTGGCGGACCACCTGATCGTCGGACACGAGTTTGCCGGGCGAGTGACTGGCGAGACGGACTGTGCGGCGATGGTGCGGGCGCTCTCTGCGGGACGCGCTTGTTGCGTGGTGACTGCCGGGGAGCGGGGGTGTTGGTACGCGGAATATGGCGGGGAGATGGTACGGCACTACCCGGCCATGCCGGTGCAGGCAGTGGACACGACCGGCTGTGGGGATGTATTTCATGGGGCCTATGCGGCAGCCCTGGCTATGGGCGGGGACGTGCGGCGGGCCATTGCCGTGGCGACGGCGACGGCGGGCATCAAGACGACCCGGCCCGGTGGTCGCAGCGGTATACCTGATTGGGCAACGGTGGAGCGGTTCCTCAAGGAACACGCCCCTGAGTAATAGGAATGGAGGCAAACGAATGATTATCCTGTCGACGAGGTTGGGGGATATTGTGATCGAGCTATACTCGGACAAGGCCCCTGTGACAGCCGAGAATTTTCTGTCCTATGTGCAAGATGGATTCTACGAGGGGACCATCTTTCACCGCGTTATCCCTGGGTTTATGATCCAGGGGGGCGGGATGACGGAGGACATGAAGCAAAAGCCGACGCGCAGCCCCATCAAGAACGAAGCGAGCAACGGGCTGAGCAACAAGCGGGGCACGCTGGCGATGGCGCGCACGCAGAACCCGAACAGCGCCACCTCGCAGTTTTTCATCAACCTGACGGACAACACGTTCCTCGATTCCAGCCCCAGAGGGATTGGGTACGCGGTGTTTGGCGCGGTGGTTGAGGGGATGGAGACGGTGGACAAGATCGCGGCGGTCCCCACAGGCAAGCGCGGTATGTATGATGATGTGCCCCGGGAGCCGATAGTCATCGAGTCGGTGCGGCTTGTGGAGGAAAACGGGCAGGAAGAGGAATAAGCGCCAGGATTGTGCTCTGGAAGTGTGGGGTGCATGGACACAGCGTAAATAGCACATACGGTTGAACGGCCTGCAACGCCGATCATCTGATACTTTCCGCATCTTGGAGGATCCGATATGGCAATCAAGGTAGCAATCATTGGGGCGGGCAGCGTGGGCTTTACCCGCAAGTTGGTGCAGGACATGCTCTCGGTGCCCGAACTGGCCGACATGAACCTGGCACTGATGGATATCAGCCAGCGGAACCTGGACCTGGTGGTCCAGTTGATCTTGCGAGACATCAAAGCGAACAACCTTCCCACGCAGGTCATGGCGACCACGGACCGTCGGGCAGCTCTGGAAGGGGCTGGCTATGTGGTGAACACCACCCGCATCGGCGGCCTGGAAGCGTTTCAACTCGATGTGGATATCCCACTGAAGTATGGGGTGGACCAGTGCGTGGCGGACACGTTGTGTGCGGGCGGCATCATGTACGGCCAGCGCAATATCCCCCAGATTTTGGCCTTTTGCAAGGACATTCGCGAGGTGGCCAAGCCAGATGCCCTGTTCCTGAGCTATGCCAACCCCAATGCCATGAATACCTGGGCGGCTAACCACTATGGCGGGGTGCAAACCCTTGGGTTGTGCCACGGCGTATACGGTGGGCATCACCAGATTGCGCAAGTGATCGAACTGCTGATCAACGATGGCAAAGAACCGGGCAGCGCGGGATATAAGGAAGTGACCACCAAGGAAGTGGACATCACCGCCGCCGGTATCAACCACCAGACGTGGTATATCCATGTGTGGTATGACGGAGAGGACTGGACGGGGAGGCTGCTGGAGGGGTTTGAGCGGCATCCCGTCTACAGCAAGACGGAAAAGGTGCGCATTGATATCCTGCGCCGCTTTGGCTACTACTCTACCGAGTCGAACGGCCACCTGTCGGAGTATGTGCCCTGGTATCGCAAGCGCCCGGACGAGATTGTCAACTGGATCGATCTTTCTTCCTGGATTAACGGCGAGACCGGCGGTTACCTGCGGGTTTGCACCGAGGGGCGCAACTGGTTCAGGACCGAAGCCCCCAATATGCTGCAAGAAGCGCCGACGATGTACACCCACGAGACGCGCTCCCACGAGCACGGAAGCTGGATCATCGAGGCGCGGGAGACGGGGCGGGTCTACCGGGGGCACTTTAACGTGGTCAACCACGGCTGTATCCCCAACCTGCCGGAGGACGCCATCGTCGAAGTGCCCGGCTATGTGGACAAGAACGGCGTGAGCATTCCGCGCGTGGGGCCGCTGCCTCTGGGATGCGCGGCTGTCTGCAACGCCTCCATCAGCGTGCAGCGGTTGGCTGTCGAGGCGGCGGTGCGTGGCGATGTCACCTTGCTCAAGCAGGCCATGATGATGGACCCGCTGACCGGCGCCGTCTGCGACCCGAACGAGATCAGCCAGATGACTGACGAGATGCTGGTCGCGCAGGCGCAGTGGCTGCCGCAGTATGCCGAGGAGATTCCCAAGGCCAAGGCTCGGTTGGCCAGCGAAAAGCCGCTGGGCACCCGCACGTGGAAGGGCGCAGCCCGGCTCGAGACCAAGGTCCAGTAACACGGGCAGGACACTGACTGGCTGATCGAGTGGGTCTGTGATGCCGACAGACGGCCAGGCCACCTCTAGCTGGGAAACCAGGGGACAATGCTTCCAAAAAGGAGGTGTTGTCCCCTGGTTGTGTTTTGAGCCATCTTTTAATTCATGCGTTCGTTTTGGCCGGGCTGCTCTCAGGTGATGCCAAGGCAGGGTTGACTGGCAATAGTACTTGCCCTATTATGTTCTATGTCACAAGCTGGGCAAGCTCCGCGAGAGGCGATTCCCTGCAATGGTGCGTGATCCACGAAGGAGGGCGGACATGGCAGATATCTTTGTTAGCCACTCATCTTCGGACAAGCGGGCGATTGTCGAGCCGCTGGTTCGCATACTGAAAGCCCGGAACACGATATGGAATTATTCCGAGCAGGTTGGCTATGGTGATTCGATACCTCTGGCTATATCAGAGGGTCTCTCTCGCTGTGATACCTTTCTCCTGGTTCTATCGACCAACTACAATCAGAGTGAATGGTGCCAACGAGAGTTGGGAGCGATTATTGCCAACTGCATGGGCACGCGCAAGCGGATGCTGCTCGTCCAAGTGGACGATTTCCCCATCCCCGCTATTATGGCTGATATGTTCAGCATGCGTTGCTCGACGGCCGCACCTGCCATCTCCCAGCTTGCTGAGCAGATAGACAAGGCCATCCTCAGGTTCGCCGGTCAACCCGTGCAGAAACTCTATCGGAATGTTGAGATGGCTGCGGATTCGCTGGTGGACACGGTGATGGGGGCTGCTGAGCAAGGAGACTTTGGCGGGAATCTGCTCCCTCGTTCCAGGCCGCCAGCCTTGGAGAGGGCGTGGGACGTCAAGACATCGCCACACAGTGAGGGGGTCATTCTAGTCAAGCCCGGAGGGACGTTCTACCGCCCGTGTCTGACAGAGATATTCCGCCGAGTATGCGGGGTGTGTGAGATCGAACAGGTCAGGGTATTCAGTGGGCATGTGGTAGAGGTGCGGCGGCTCTTTGAGAAACAGTATATGAACCCGTGCAAGATTGCGAATGGGGACATCCCGCTCACAGCGGCCGACATTTCCCAGATTCGTAGCATCTATGACAAGCCCGAGTTCCAGGATGAGTATGGTGTTCCCTATTCTGACGACCTGATCATCCCGGCCCTGAAACTGGTAACGAGATATCGTATGGACCCAGACAGGATCTCTCAGCTCTGGGAAGAGGGGCGAGCGCCGGAGCGTTTTCGGATTCGTAACTGGAATGGTCTAAACAAGATCGGTTATCAGCGAAGCGTGTTTCCGATAGCTTGTGAGTACTTTACCGATCCCCCTGTACATATCGTCATCAATGGATATATCCCCGGTTTTCGCAGGCTCTTCACCCACCCTGATTCGCTGTCGGTAGCCATCCACGTATCGAGCGCTCTCCCCTGGAGGGATGTGCGGGAGAATCTTGTTGGGGGCAACTCGAACCCTGCCGAGTGCAAGCCCGCTTCCATCAGGCGCGATGCCTACGAGGGGCGCATATCACTGGACCCTCAAGATAGCCTGGTCAATGGGCAGAGGAATGTCTGCCATTGCAGTGCTACCTTGTTCGATGGTATGTTAGAGTTGGTCAACTGGTTCGAGTATCCTCCACACAGGACTATCCTGGGGCAAGTGTTTGAGCAGCGAGGCATCGCCCTGGATAATGTGATGGCGGTTTCTGAGACGATTCTCGCCCCCATTTCCTGGACAACCCGTGACGACCCGGTGGACGACATTCTGTACGAGGTACGAAGGCGCGTCGTGCTGGATGATCTACGGGGTGCTGGCAAGAGACAACAGGAGGCAGTAAGCCGCTGGGCCAACGAAGCCAAGGTCGGTCAGAACCAGGTAACCGCTTCGAGGGGCGCGATGGACATGATCCGTGATGGATTGCGGCTCGAGATAGCGGGAGAGGACTATTACCTGAAGACCATCGCGGACAAGCTACATCCCGATCAGCGCGAGCGATTCTACATAGTGGCCAAAAAGATCAAGGAGATGTTCGATCAGCGCGCCTCCCGCCCTGTCGAAGTGTTGGCTGAGGCGTACCGGATAGCGGCCAGCGACTTGATGTTTCTCGAGAGCCCGGCGCTCAAGAAAGCGTCGAACCCCGGCTTTTTCCGGGATCGCGTTGTGTTAGAGTTGCCAGAGCAGGCGCTCGGCTGTGCCTCACGCACGCGCTCTAATCTCGTGGAGGAGCTGAATCCGCATACCCCAGATGCGCATCATCCTGGTACGACCATCGCTGAAACCCGTGAATGGGCCGAATTCCTGCGCGAGTTACCCCAGGTGACCGCAGATCCCAGCCCCGTCAAATGCCTCATTCTGGCTGGCGGGCGCTCAACACGGATGAGTTCCACCATTCCCAAGCCGGTTCTGCCATTTGGGAACAGCTTTCTGATCGACTCGGTAGCCGCAAATCTGCAGAGGGCAACCGATAAGGCGGCTACCGTGTATGCTGCCGTGGGCCATCGCGCGAGTCTAATTCGGGATGCGCTTGGCGACCGGGTGCGTTGTCTGGAATACGGGCAGACCCTGGGCTTGGGGTTCCGTGTTGCCACCTGTCTGGAATATTCAAGTCGGGCAGGGAGCGACCAGGACCTGATTGTTCTGACGTACACAGATATGCCCCTGGTTTCCTCTCTTGCGGTGAAACAGCTAATCCGTCAGGTGGCGAAGAATAACCGGGCGTTTGGTCTGCTGTCGAGTTGCGCGGATACGCTCTCCGGGCACATCTCTCGCCAAGGGGACACGATCGAACGCATTATCCAGCAGCGCCTTCACCCGAACCAGTGCGATCCAGCGATGGAAAGGGACGTGGGCGTCTATGTGTTCCATAACACACCCGAGTTCCGTCAAGCTCTAGGGACCACCCGAAACAACAACGTCAGGAAAGAGTTCATCTTTGCGGATGTGGTCGAGGTTCTGGCCAATGATGCCTGGCAGATCATCTCCACAAAAGTAGAGCCTGACCTGGCCCAGGGAGTGAACACAGCAGCAGATCTTCTGTATCTCGCCTCAAGGGCGTATCAGCATGGGGCAACGATGTCCCAGATACGCTACGCTCTGGAGCACAACTATGGCCTCCAAATTCCTGGCGAGATGGACTTGTCGATGTTCGTAGATCGGGTGAAGGCCCACTATGGGCCGTTCTACTTCTTCCCGTGGTGGGAGAGAACGTGGTCTGGGGAGGGGTAGATCGTTATCTGGAGGACAAGTGCCCTTGCCCCATGAAAAGTGGTATAATCGGCTCCAGTTAACAACATCCCATCGTTGCACCAGTCTCTCCAATTCATCGTCGCTAATCGACAGATATATCTGGGAGGTGCACGATGAATGTGAAAGGGATTTGGTCGCTTATTCGGGAAACGATCAGCGAGTGGACGGAAGACAAGGCTTCTCGCCTGGCGGCAGCCATCTCTTACTATACTATCTTCTCGATGGCGCCTTTGTTGGTCATCGGCGTAGCCATCGCGGGGTTTGTCTTTGGCGAGGCAGCGGCGCAAGACCAGATTGTCGGTTCTTTGGAAGGGATCGTTGGCGCAGATGCGGCGGCCACCGTCCAGGAGTTGATTGCGAACGCCAGCCAAACGGGAACCGGCGTGATTGCTACGATTATCGGTGTGGTCACCCTGCTGCTGGCCGCTTCTGGCCTCTTTGCTGCCCTGCAAAGCGCCCTGAATACTATCTGGGACGTCGAGCCAGCGGGGGGAGGCGGTATCATGCGGACCGTCAAACGGCGCGGCCTGGCGTTCCTGATGGTATTGGGAATCGGTCTGCTACTATTGCTCTCCCTGGCAGCGAACGCAGTGCTGGCCGTGCTGCGGGGAACCTTTCAGGACATCCTTCCCGTTCCTGGGCCTATCTGGCAGGTGGTGAGCCTGCTATTATCTCTGGCGATTTTCACTGTTTCGTTCGCCGCCGTATACAAAGTGCTGCCCGACGTAGAGATTGAATGGAAGTATCTATGGATAGGTGCAGCCATCACTGCGGTGCTGTTCGTAATTGGGCAGTATCTGGTCAGTCTCTACCTGGGCTTCAGCAGTCCGGCGTCTACCTATGGGGCAGCAGGCTCCTTGTTCGTGATCCTGTTGTGGATTTACTATTCCGCACAGGTGTTCTTCTTTGGGGCCGAGTTCACTCAGGTGTATGCACGCAGGCAGGGTGCACGCATTGTCCCTGACGAGGATGCCAGATGGATCGGCCCGGAGGGGCTAACGGGTAAGAAGGCCATGCAGGTTATAGCGGACAGGGAGAAAGAACAGACGCCCCAGCCCGCCAGTCGCGAAAGAAGGCGGGAACTGGAACGCGAGCGCTGAGTCGAGGCGCAGCCGGAATCTGCGAGGATTGCGGGAGCCTCCCCTGGTTATCTGACCGGGCAGTCCCATTGCTGCGATCATAGGAGGAGTGGATGAGCAGACAGGCGTACATCCCCACCGATGTAGTATTCGTCTTGATCGGTGTGGCGCTGTTGGGGGGCTGGTTGGCGTTTCGACGGCTATCGCTAGGCGGCGTCAAAAAGGCGCGTCGAGAGGAAATGGCTTACGAGTTCCCCTTTGACCGGCGGGATGTCCTGGTGTTTTATGCTGCCGAGGGACCGCAGAGCTTGCCATCGCCTGGAGCGCCAAGTTTTGTCTCTGCCGGTCTATCCACGAATACAGACCAACCCGTTTTCCGGTCAGATGGCGCTCCCTGCCTGACTGCGATGACGCTGGCTGAACTGGAGAAGGTAGTGCGCAGCTACCAGACGCGTGGCGATACGGACTCGCGCACTGCCGAGCAATTGGAGTGCCTGCTCGTCTGGGCGCGGGCCTCGGGTGAGACCCACTTTTGCCACCAACTGGAGCCTATCGAAATCGCAGGCGATGGCACGGCATGCAGGCGCGCCTTGCAGGCCCTGGGGGAATAAAAGGGCGCACGTCGTTCGTGACCGTCGCATCATATAATCATCGACAGACAGAAAGGAACGCGCATGAGTGTGCCATTCAAACAGAACGATCTAGTCCTCTTTCAGGGGGATAGCGTGACGGATTGCGGGCGGAGCCGCGAGGATGACAACGGATTGGGGAGCGGGTATGCGATGCTGACATCCGCCTGGCTGTCGGCAAGCTATCCCGAGTATCGGTTGCGACTGGTGAACCGGGGGATTAGCGGAAACCGCACCCGCGACCTCTTGACGCGGTGGGAGCAGGACTGTATCGCGCTCCAGCCCAACTGGGTCTCGATTCTGATCGGGATCAACAACACCTGGCGGCGGTACGATAGCAACGACCCGACGCCTACGGAACGTTTCGAGCAGGAATACCGTCAGTTGTTGGAATGGACCAAACGGGAGACCAGCGCCAAGATCGTATTGTGCGAGCCGTTTGTACTCCCTTATCCGGAAGATAGAATCACGTGGCGGGATGACCTGGACCCGAAGCTGGCCGTGGTGCGAAAGCTGGCCGAGGAGTACGCCGATGTGCTCGTGCCGCTGGATGTCATCTTGGAGCAGGCAGCTACCCGCCAGGCCCCAGCATACTGGGCGGCGGATGGCGTGCACCCGACGCTGGCGGGCCATGCGTTGATCGCCCAATCCTGGATCAAGTACGTCTGTGGCTGACGGTTGATAGCAGATGCAGGTCATCGGCCCCTGGGGGCGCTACCTCCAGGGGCCGCTTTGCGCCGTGCCCCGGTTGACAGGGTGTGATGGCTTGCTATCATGGGATGGCTTGGGCGAGGGGCGGGGTGGGCAACGGAGGAGGTGCGCGGATGCAAGCGAATTGCGAATGGTTATCACCCAGATGGACGGCAGCATTTGCGGCCTACCTGCTGATCCTCGCTACCATCGTGGGGCTGGCCTACCTGGGGCTGATCCCCACCGAGTTGGGTTATATCCCCTGCTATGATACTATCGGGCACTTCCTGCTGCTGGGTTCGGCAGCCTATCTGGCCCACCGGGCGCTGAACCGACGGATGCTACGCGTGTCTCGCTGGCGTTTGCCGATGGGGCCGCTGCTAATCGCGGCGCTGGCGTTCGGCGAAGAGGGCGCGCAGATGCTGTCGCCCTATCGCACGTTCAGCCTGTCGGACATGTTGGCGGACCTGAGCGGGATGCTGTTCTTCCTGTGGCTGGACGGCGTCTTGCCGCCGTGGCGAGAGGTGCGCCTGTTTAGCGTCGCCCGGCGGTTTGCGCGGTTGTTGGGACAGATAGGGCTGTCTGCCCTCTACCCCCTGCTGGTGTTCGGCGGGCTGGCCGCAACCAGGGGGATGGATGGGGGGGTACTGAGCCGATATGACCTGCTGCTGATCGCCTTTGCTTCCCTTCAGGTGTTGCTGGTGGTTTGTGGATATACCCCCCGGCGCGATCTGCGGGCGATGGCCTGTTTTGGGGGCCTTGGCCTGCTGCTGGAATGCTACAAGGTACGCTCTGGGGCGTGGGTCTACCCCGAGCCGGGCTATAGCAAGGTGGGTGGCGTGCCCCTATATAGCGCGTTCCTGTATGGCAGCGTGGTGGGCTTTTGCCTGCAACTGTGGCGGCGACTGCAAGTAGAGCCGTTGCGTTGGCCCAGGCCGTACGAGTTGCTGGTCCTCTGCCTGGGGGTGTACATCAGCCTGCTGTCTGTGCGCATGCCGCAGGAGGCGCGACTGCTGCTGATTCTGCTGGTGGGGGGACTGCTGGCGCGCACCCGGCTGGAATTTACCAACACCACTCGGCGCAGGCGCCTCCCCGCCGTCCTCTGGCTGGCGCTGTTGAGCCTGGCCCTTTGGCTGGCGGAGAACATGGCTACCTTCCTGGGAGCCTGGGCCTATCCTCAGCAGTTGGGGGGCTGGCAGATGGTAGACGCTACCAAGGTCAGCTCCTGGTTCCTGTTGGGGACCGTCTGTCTTGTGCTGATCGTCAGCCTGACCCGACCGGCGACCCGCCGGACCGACGCGATGGGCTGAGACTGGCGCGGGTTCTACTCTGGCCGCCAGGACCACAATTTGTACTATGAGGATACGAGCGTGAGCGAGTCCGGACATCTGCATTATGCCCTGATCCCACACGTAGCTGAGCCACGTGTGTTACTCATCCCCACACCGGATGGTTGGACATTGCCGCCCGTTCATCGGGAAGAGTTCACCGGCTGGTCTGAGATGGAGTCGGTGAGCCAAGCCGCGTGCAAGGAGTGGGGGTTATCGGCCACGACCTTGCGTTGTCTGGCTATCCAGCATGTGGATGATAGCTTACACTTCCTCTATGCGCTAGAGCACCGGGATGCGCGCTGGCAGCCGCCGGATGGGGCGCGTTGGGTGGAGCGCGAGATGCTGGCCGACTACCCGCTGGCTGTTCCGGCCCACAGGGCAGTGATCGAGGAATGGTTCGCCTGGTGGGGTTCGGATGGCCCGTTGCGAGTGCCCTGGTATCGGCCGGGTTGGATGGACGGCGCGGTGGCGTGGCTGCGGGAACAGGCCGAGCGTCTGGGTCTGACGCTGACTGGCGCCGTGGAGCAGGTGCGTTCCTGGCAGCGTTCGGCCATCCTACGGGTTCCCACGAACGAGGGCTATCTTTACTTCAAGGCTGTCCCGCCTGTCTTTGCCCACGAGATCGCCCTGACCGAGTTTCTGGCCCGCCACTATCCCGCGCATATGCCCCACGTGTTGGCGGTGGAACGGCAGCAACAGTGGATGCTCATGGCCGAGGTGTGCGGGACGATGGTCGAAGAGTTCGACGATCTGGACACCTGGCAGGCTTTTCTGCGGCGCTACGCCGAGATGCAGATCGAGCAGGCACAGCAGGTGGGCGACCTGTTGGCGCTGGGGGTGCCGGAGCGGCGCTTGCCGCACCTGCTGGCGGAGATGGATGCGCTGCTGGAGGATACCGAGGTGCTGCGCCCTGGTCCGTATGGGTTCCATGATGCCGAGTTGGCACAGATGCGAGGTATGGCTACGCAGTTGAAAGACATGTGCGCAGAGCTGGCTGATTACGGTCTCCCCGATTCCCTCGATCATGGGGACCTGTGGCCGCAGCAAATCCTGATCTCCAACGGCGCGCCGGTGTTCATCGACTGGTCGGACAGTTCCATCACCCATCCTTTCTTCAGCCTGAGCTTTTTCGTGGATGGCCGGGATTTCTTCTGGCAGCACATTGACGCGGGGCAAAAGCTTGCCCGCATCCCGGATGTGCACGCTCGCCTGGTGGATGCCTACCTGGAACCCTGGGAGCAGTTCGCCCCGCTGTCCCGTCTGCGGGAGGCGGCGCGGTTGGCCGCTAAACTCTGCGCGGTGCATCACGCGCTGCTCTATCATCGCCTGATCCTGCCGGGCATGGAGTTGGCCTGGGAGATGCAGAACATGCTACCCTATCATCTGAAGAGATTGCTGGAAAGCTGATATCCATACAACCTGATCTCTCACGATGTACCTGACGCCCGAAAGGAGGGCACATGCTCACCGAACGCTACGACCTCGATTCTCTCCGCGCCCATCTGCTGCCGACCGCCGAATGGCAGCCTTTCCCCCGCGCCAGACAGCGGGAAGCCTGGGAGGGGTTGTTGCACAGCCCCCTGAACAAGCAGCGGTATGCTTATGTAGTAGGGCAGGCAGAGGCGTTGCTAGAGCAGGCGCAGAGCGGCGGCCTGTGGCCGAGCCTGCCCGCGACGCTGTATATGGAGTTCGCCCGCAACGGCAACCGCAACCGATTTGAGGAACCCTATTTCCAGCGACGACAGAACCTGGCGACGCTGGTGCTGGCCGAGTGCCTGGAGTACCAAGGGCGCTTTCTGGACGAGACCGCCAACGGCATCTGGGCCATTACCGAGGAGGCAACCTGGTGCATCTCGGCCCACGCCGAGCGGACGGCGGGCGACGTGTTGCCCCGCCAGGACCGGCAGAGCGTGGACCTGTTCGCCTGCGAGACGGCGATGGTGCTGGCCGAGGCATATTATCTGCTGGCCGATGAGCTGATGGCCCTATCCCCGGCCCTGTGTGCGCGGCTGCTGGGGGAGATAGAGCGGCGAATCATCGAGCCGGTGGAGCAGCGGGACGACTTTTTCTGGCTGGCGGGCAGGAACAACTGGTCCCCCTGGTGCGCATCCAACGTAACCGGCGCGGCTATGCTCGTGTTGGAGGATATGGAGCGCCTGGCGCGGCTGACCCACAAGATGATGGCCGTGGTAGATCGCTTCATCAGCCAATATGGGCCGGACGGCGGCTGTGACGAGGGGCCGGGATACTGGGGCGTGGCGGCGGGCGCGATGCTGCTCTTCTTGGAGACGCTATACTCTCGATCGAATGGCCGCCTGAGCGTCTATGACGACCCGCTCATCGCCAATATGGGCCGGTTCATCGTCAATGTGCATCTGGCCGGGCCGTGGTTCGTCAATTTCGCCGACGCTGCCGCGCGGATTGATCCCCGGCGGGCGGTGGTCTATCGGTATGGGGAGCGGGTCGGCGATCAGAGCATGTGTGACCTGGCGCTGCTGTCCGCGCGCAACTGGGACGCAGAGGGCGAGGTGAGCCTGTTGTTCAATTCCCACCATACGGGCGCCGATCTGGGGCAACGGTTGCGCGATTTGTGGTGGGTGCCTGCCGACGCGCAGCCCCAGCCTTTGCAGCAGGATACCAGCGCGTGGCTGCCCGATTTGCAGGTGTTGGTGGCCAGAGAGAGCCAGATTCCCGAACAGGGGCTGATCCTGGCGGCCAAGGGCGGGCACAACGCGGAGAACCACAACCACAACGACATCGGCCAGTTCATCGTTTTCCTCGATGGGCAGCCGGGGATCATCGACATCGGCGTGGAAACCTATTCCCGCAAGACTTTTAGCCCCCAACGGTATGATATCTGGTGCATTCGCTCGGCGGGCCACAACGTGCCGCTGGTGAACGGGGTAGAGCAGGCGGCGGGCCGCGAGTATGCCGCCGGGGAAGTGCGCTTCCAGCGGGACGGGAACGTGCAGCGGCTCGCCATGCAGTTGGCGGGGGCCTATCCGCCTGAAGCGGGGCTAACCGACCTGCGGCGAGTGTTCACGTTTGATGGGGATGCCTCGGCGATTAGCGTAGAGGATACGTTCCAGCGGGTGGATGGTCCCACCGAGATCGTCGTGCCGCTTTACGCGGTTTACGAGGTGGAGCAGCTAGGGCCGGGCTTGCTGGCGATCGGGTGCAGCCCGCGCAGGCTATTGGTGCGGTATGACCCGGCGACCGTGCAGGTGACCATAGAAACCGTGGAACTGACCGACAATCGCCTGCGGGGTAGCTGGGGTGACCGCTTGCAGCGCATTACTTGTACCTATCGGCAGGAGGGCAAGCAAGGGAGCTACCGGCTGGTGTTCGAGCCGGAGGCGTAATCCTGCGCGTTGTACATCCGACGGGAGAAACAGATGCAGATACCAACCCACGAGCAGGCCCGGGCTTATCTGGTGGAAGCGGCCGGGCGCAATCCCGGCCCCTGGGTGCAACACTCGCAGGTGGCGGCAGAGGCGGCGCGCGCGATTGCGTCCCATCACCCCGACCTCGACCCGGCAGCGGCCTATGTGATGGGGCTGCTGCACGACATTGGGCGGCGAGAGGGGCGGAGCGATATGCGCCACGTGGTGGATGGTTACGCCTTTCTGCACGGGGAGGGTCTGGACGAGGTGGCGCGCATCTGCCTGACCCATTCCTTCCCGGTGCAGGATGCGCGGGCTGCGGCGGGGCAATGGGACTGCTCTCCGGCGGAGCGGGCGTTTGTGCAGGACTACCTGTCTGGGATAGAATACACGGTGTACGATAGGCTGATCCAATTGTGCGACGCGCTGGCGCTGGCCTCGGGTTGCTGCCTGATGGAAAAGCGGCTGGTGGATGTGGTCTTGCGCTATGGTCCCAACGACTTTACCGTCGCCAAGTGGAGAGCCTTCTTCGACATCCAGTGCGAGTTTGAGCGAGCCATCGGCCAGTCTATCTATTGCGTGTTGCCGGGGATCGTTCAGGGCACCTTTGGTTGCGATCCAAGGAGCTGAGCGGGGCAAATGCGCCGTGGAATACACGGCAAATGCGCCGCGAAATACACGCCATAGGAGAGTGAACATGGATACAGCGATCACAACGCCGGTCTGCGATCGGATTGCACTGCTCAGAGAACAGGTCATGCGGCGCAAGGGTTCCTTCGTATCCGACATCAATCCCTTCTTGCGGGATGTGGCCCTGTGGCGGGCGGCATCGGGCGGGGGCGGGCAGCGCTCGCGGGTACAGGTGCGGGCGGCGTTCCTGCACGAACTAGTCAAGCTGGCGCCCGTGGAGATCACCCCGTACACGTGGCTGGCGGGCGAGCATTTGCTGCAGGCCGGGCAGATAGGCGCGTTCGGCTTGTTGGGTGACCCCGACCCCGAAGCGCTGGCTCGCATCCACGAGCTGGGCGTACCGGACGCGCAGATCCCGCAGGTGCGCGACACGGTGCGGGCGTGGGCGCAGGGGCCGGGCGGTGCGTTTGGCGGGCCGATGTACCAGGCGTTTGGCGAAAGCCCGGAGGAACTTGCTCGGGCGCGCGGGGTCTGGCTCGATGGCAAGTCCACCACGATGGTCTATCTGGCCGGGGGCTGGGTGGAGAACCACTCCATTCGCGGCTATGCCAAGGTGCTACGCCTGGGGTTCGGCGGGATTCGGCAGGAAGTCGAGCGGGAACTGGCCGCGGCGGACATCACCGATCCGGAATTGCCGCAAAAGGAGAATTTCTGGCGGGCGGCCCTGTACGTCTGCGACGCCGGGATGCTGCTGGGGCAGCGATACGCCGAGCGCGCGGCAGCGTTGGCCGCGCAGACGGACGACCCGGTGGAGCGGGCGCGGCTGGAGCAGATGGCTGCGACCTGCGCCAGGGTACCTGGGGAGGGGGCAAGAACCTTCTTCGAGGCCACGCAATCCCTGTGGTTGGCCCACGTGCTGACCTGCGGGGAGGATGGTATCAACGCCAATTCCATCGGGCGGCTGGACCAGATGCTTTACCCCTATTATCAGGCGGACGTGGCGGCGGGCAGGCTGGACCGCAACGGGGTCCTGGAGATCATGGAGGACCTGGCCTGCAAGCTGTACCTGGATTATGACGTGCAGGCCATTACCCTGGGGGGCGTGGACCGGCAGGGCAACGACGCCACGAACGAGCTGAGCCATGTGATCCTGGACGCCAGCCGGAACCTAGATCTCGTGCGGGACGTGTCTGTGCGGCTACACCGCAACAGCCCGCCGGAGTTTGTGCGGCACGCCGCCGAGTTGATCGCGCGCGGCGGGGGTATTCCTTTCCTGTTCAACGACGAGTGCTATGTGCGGGCGCTGAACGAGCGCGGTATCGCCCTGGAAGACGCGCGGGACTATGCGCCCATCGGTTGCATCGAACTGACCATCCCAGGGCGGGCCAACCCGCACGCCGTTTCGGGGTGGTTCAACGGCACCAAGTGCCTGGAGTATGCCCTGTTCGACGGGCAGGACCCGCGCAGCGGCGAGCAGATGGGGCCGCACACGGGCCTATTGACAGAGATGGGGTCGTTCGAGGAGTTGTATCAGGCGTATGGCCGCCAGGTGGAACACTTTGCCCGGCAGATGGTGTACCACTGCAACCGAGGGGAACTGGCCCAGCGGGAGCGCGGGCCGCTGCCTTGCTGGTCTACCCTCACGGACGACTGTATCCCGCGCGGGCGCGATATTACCGATGGCGGGCCGGTGTACAACTATCACTCGATTTGCTTCCTGGGGACCGCTAACATCGCGGACTCGCTGATGGCGGTGAAAAAGCTGGTGTTTGACGAGGCGGCGCTGTCACCGGACGACCTGCTGGCGGCGCTGCGGGCCGATTACCAGGGATACGAGCCGTGGCGACAGATGCTACTCAAGCAGGCACCCAAGTATGGCAACGACTGTGTGGAAGTAGACGAACTGGCGCGGCGGGTGGATGAGGACTTTATCACGCTGATGGACACGATGCGCAGCCCGCTCAACGGGCGCTATGTCGTGCACCTGTTCTCCTTCCTCACCCATCTCCCCTTTGGCAAGACGGTGGGCGCTACGCCGGATGGGCGGCGGGCGGGCGATCCGCTGGCCTATTCCCTCTCGGCGCAACAGGGGCGCGATGAAAAGGGAGTGACCGCCATGCTGCGCTCGTTGGCGCGGTTGCCTCACTACCGCGCGGCGGGAGCGTCGGCGGCTATCATCGAGATAGACCCGGCGATGGTGGCGGGCGAGGAGGGGGTGGAGCGACTGGCGCAATTGATTCGCGGCGCGCTGGACATGGGCGTGGGCCAGTTGCAGTGGAATGTCACCACGGTCGAGCGACTCTTGCTGGCCCAGCGCGATCCCGAACGATACGGCAATATCCCCGTGCGCGTGGCGGGTTACTCGCAGATGTTCAAGTTGATTCACAAGGAATTGCAGGATCACATTATCGCCCGCACCAAGCACACGAACTGATCCTGGTCAACGAGGCCCCAGGTCTGGCACGACTCTGCTGTGTCAAGTCACAACAGAGCATGGTTTGGCGTTTCAGGCGGATTGAAACGTCTACGGCGTTTTGCCGCCAGGGGTGGCCAATGGTGCTAACATTTCAGATAATGGGTCTAGTACACGTATTTTGTAATGATCAAGATCATGTTGCACAGTTGCGCCAAAGCCGCGATACCACGCCCAGCACTGAAGGTGCCGGGCTAGTGTAAGTAAAAGTGCACTCAAGTGCACTAAAAAGCCCTTAACCCGTTTGAACGGGTTTCTCTTTCTCCCAGCCTGGGACCTTCAGTCCCAGGTGGGGCGGCGGCACGCGTGCCGAGCGGCGGGCGGTTACCGTATCTCCTCCCCAATGCTCATGCATG